>Ga0255336_100054_pt1 | contig 284251 bp, 324 predicted proteins | sample MeOH1_35cm_T3_17_FD_189102 | JGI IMG/M metagenome (GOLD analysis project Ga0255336, IMG submission 189102) | Sandy soil microbial communities from University of British Columbia, Vancouver, Canada - MeOH1_35cm_T3_179 | ecosystem: Engineered > Artificial ecosystem > Sand microcosm > Unclassified... | reverse complement strand
CCCCAAGGCGATAGACTCTATTTCTGTGGACCTGTTTACCGGGCATCTCAAATACCAGCAGCTGCCCGACTGTTCCTCGACCGTCCTTCTTCTGGACGGCCATTTGCGCGACGAGAAGAGCCAGTCTGCGCGACGACGCACCAGGTCGGTGGTCTCCTTGGACGACACCAGTCTCAACGACGACAGGACCTCCCGTGACCGAGCGAAACCATCCGGTTGAGCTTTCAGGTGGTCATTATTCCGCCCAATTCAGCTGACGGGTGACTCTTTCAGTCATCATCCTGGACATTCTTCTCTGGTTCAACCTGCCAGCGACCAACACACCGATCCTGGACATCTCCTGCGGTGACGCAGAACGTCGGTCAATGGGTCTGCTATGATGACGACCATTGTGCAGGCTCCCATCCCCGGAGCCGTTCGATTTGGTGTGAATCCTGTCCATGCGTCGTCTTTCCCAGATCTGGCCTCCCTCAACTCCGCCATAGGATATCCGGCCCGGTCAGAGTCACGGAAATCCCTCTCTCAGACCGAGTATGACAGGTCATTGCCGGAATCGACGCCTTCCTCTGCACCGCCATCGCCCCAGCTCACCTACATGAGTTCTTCGCGCCGAGATTCCTATTCCTCGACGCCTGCGAGTAGTGTCGCGCCGGACAACCGGGTCCACTTGGATGAAGATGAGGATGATGATGACGATGACGACATGACATTTCCATCATACGACAGTTCCGGCCAGTATACCAAAGCGTCGGAGAATTTCCCGGCGCCTCTGGCCGAGGATGACCAGTTGGCGCACGGGTCGATTTCCAATTACGAAGATGCTCCAGACTTGGGCCGAGCCGTCAACGATGATCAAGCCATCGAATCGGAGCCGACTCGACACGTGGACTATCTCTCCCACGAGTGGAAAGAAGAGGATATCTGGTCCTCCTGGAGCTATGTGATTCACCGGCGGAAGACCATCACCAATAGCGTGCGCCTCGAAAATGCGTCATGGAGAACATGGGTGAAGGTGAAAAACAACCTCAGAACCATCTCTCCGGAGGCGCTCAACTGGCTCAAGGACTGTGACGTGACCTGGCTCTATGGGCCCTTACAGACGGACAAAAAGAAAACGCTCACCACCAACACGTCCCCGTCACCGAGCAACTGTAGTGGCAGTCGATTATCGCACTCGTCCTCGTTTATGTCCAAGAAGCCGATCTTGAAGAAGAAATCGGCTTCGGCCGCCATCCTGGAAAGGTCACGATCACAACACTCCCTCTTACAGCGGGCCGGTGAGATCATTCAAGTCCAACAGTCCAGTCCCGCACATGGCCGTCGGCCGAGCTTGATGAGGGGCCATTCCGACTTTGCCTTGCCCCAGTACACGGGAAGCTCGGTGGCCAACACGCCTTCCGAGCACGATGTTCCTGGATTCACCGGCACACGATCGTCTTTCGTCTATCCAGACGTCCCGACGCCAGCAGAGTGCAAACATGTCTTGTTCAACGAGGAAGTCAGGCAGGTACAGGCCATCGACTCGGAGGATGATGATAAAGGGGACGATGGCCTGGACGACGACAGGGCCATATTTGACGATGACGAAGACGATGATTGTGGCTTGATGATGGCCCCTTCAGCGAGGACGATGCGCGGCAGCAATCGGGGCACACCCCGTGGGAGTTTCAGCAATGAGAGCAAAACCATTGTCCCCTTACCCTCGACCACGCTGAAGTACAGGACCGACACACCCGAGCCGCAGGAGGAACCTAACGGACCGGCCGGCCTGTGGTCGAAAGACAGGAGGCTTTCACCGTCGCCGTCACAGGAAACACTCAGACCCTCTCGACCGAATCACAACTTCCTCATCGACGATGATCCGGAGGTCGTCGATGAGCCCTGGCAGCCTCGGTCCGCCACGGATGATGACGATGGCGGCCGTGGCGGCGACGAGGACGACGACCATCATGATGATGACGAAGAAGACGACTGTGGTTATGGCGTTGAAAGGTTTCCCTACGAAGAGGAGGACGAGCGGGGACCACAGATGAGGAGAACTGATTCAGGCATGTTTATGCCGTATGACGAGAACGAAGAAGAAGCCGTCATGAACAACACCTTGTTTGGACAGGCAGTATACGCCATCAACACTTTCAGGGACATTGCTCACGTCGTGTGGAATGTCGGCTGGAACCGGAAATGAAATCGCGAGTGTGGTGGGGGGGGGGGGGCCGGTGGTCTCAAAAGTTTTTTCCGGTTCATGTCTAAGAAGCATAGCGTGGCGAGGTGGCATCCGTGGTGTTTTACGTCTCGTCAATCCGGCTTTCGATGTGGTAATGAGCTTACGATCCATTTGCGCAGGGCATCACACAGACAGCAGGTCGTCGATCAGTACTGTTGAGTGGTCCTCCGGCATTGAGGCTTCTTGTTGATGTCTTGCTATTACGAGGGGGCCGGTAATTCTTCTCAAAACAACAATCACCCAGTCGGAAGACCTTGTATATAAGCACCATTTTGGATTGGGCAGGTTGCACGGACGGAATATATAGACCGCTGGTACGGAAGAGTCGACCGTGCGGTAGACGAACAGCAACAAAGCCAGATTCAAGCTCGAATGCGAGACCTGCAAAGAGGAGAGAAAGGCCGTCGATCACACCATAATGCACATTTGGAGGAGGACCGACATGTTTGTGGAGGCGACTTATGTGTCTTTCTTCACCGAAACCTGCTATGCGCGCTCCTCCAACTTGGGTTTGCAGATTCAGGGCACAGGACTGGGACGACGTATCTGGAGAACGGTGCGTCTCCATGACTACGACCGTGTCCGTGTCAACAGGTGATCCATCTCCCTGACATCAATGCTCGGCTTGACTCGGCTGGATCTGAGTCCTATTTCATTCTGCAACCGCTTCTGACAAGAGACCGAATCAAATGTGACACATTGCGCTTCTCTTGCAGCTGCCAGCTTTACAGGGTGCCAGACAAAATTATCTCTGTCAATTTCGATTTGATCATCTGTCCTGACCGACAGCTCCATTATGTCACGTGATCATTGTGTCTTCATTGAGTATGGTTGATCATGTCTAGTAGTCAGTCTCGCCTTTTCCAAACTCTGATCCTCAGCAACCGGATGACCCGTGGAATCAACGCTACCAGTGTTGCCACGGGTTCGAGATCCTAGCTCCCAGGAGATTACAAGACTGAAGGCGGGCGAGAATCTTCGGATCATGCGACATGGCGGCCACATTGCTTCCTCCCAGCTGGGGTGGTGCGCAGAGTCGTAGCCCCTGGATTATGCAGTTTCTCTGACATTCAACTAACTGCTCGAGCCGAGCGTGATGCATTAGAGTTCGCGCCTGTGCTGGCAGAAGACAAGGCAGCAGGGGGTGATGCAACTTGTCCGAGGTTGACGGAACGCAGCGAAGGTTTTTCGCTTATGCTCAGCCAGCCAACTTGATCACGACCTTCGGCTGACACTCACGGGCAGTCCCCGTCATCCCTGGTCATGTCATCCCATGCCACAACCATCCAAAGGATGCTTGAAGCTGTGGGCTATCGAATCTGACGAGAAAGATGGGTGGAGACCGTCAATATCACACTCGAAAGTGAAGATATTTGTCCCAGGATTTTGTATTCGCTAAACTACGCGTATTCAGGTTACCCTAGCGCCATGCCGGACACGATCCTCACCCTAAGGTCAAGTATAAGAAGCAGACGAATTTACATGTCCTCAAAGTGCACAACGTACATGTCCTGCGCTATACCCTAGCCAATTGGCAGTCTCCTCAGACCCAATGCAGCGGAGCGTCTAGAAGACTGCAATGGCAGCAGCTGCCAACGCAAGCAGACCACCGTGAATCTCCACAGAACCAGCGCCGTTAGTGTTGGGCACGGATGTCGTCGTAGACGCAGCAGATGAGGTGGTGGCGGCCGAGGAGGTTGCAGCAGCAGAGCTGGTCGAAGCTGCGGCGCTGGATGCAGAGGAGCTGGCAGCTGCCGAGGAGGTGGCAGTAGAAGATGAGGCAGAGCCAGAGGTAGAGCCAGAGGTAGAGGCAGAGGCAGAGGAAGACGTGGCAGCGGATATGCTGCTGGTGCCAGTGGCCGACGCTGTCGAAGCAGTCGCGGTCGCGGTCCCGGTGGCGCCCGTGACGGCAAAGTTCGGGGAGAAGTTGTAGTTGCTGGGGTTGGTGTCGTCAATGATCTCAATCGTATATTGGAACGTGTTCACCTCGTCCGCTGCGACTGTGAAGGTGAAGGTTTCATCTGAGGCAGGGATGTTGGCTGTGAAGTCGTCATCAGAATAACCTGCGGCAATTGGGGGGAGGTGGTCTTGACTTACAACCCAGGACGATGCCAGAGTCAGGGGTGATGTTGGGGGCCTGCTGGAGTTTGATGGTCACTGTGCCGCTTGAGGGATTGGTCCAGGTGATGGTGGTTGGCTGTCCCGCCGTGACTTCCAAAGTGCTCTGACCCGTGGGGATGTTGATGGCATTCTGCTGCGCACTCACCGCAGCGGCGAAAAGCGCGAGAGCGGAGGTCCAGAAGCGCATGGCGATGGTAGAGAGCAGTCCAACAAGGTGGAAGTACAGTTGAGGGTGAGGTTCTTCGAGATGAAATGCAACACCTGTCTGTGTGTCTGTCGGTCCGTCAGTCTGTCAGTCTGTCTCACGTCGCTTTCTATAGTCGGAGCTGGCAGGACAGAATTGAGCAGCTGAAGAAAATTCGGACACCTCAAATTGTCTGGCGATGGCGCGACAGACCAACAGAGACGCGCCTGGTGGTTGTGCGAGACAACGGGGGGGCTAACAGAGACATGCCAGGCACAAAGGGGAAAAGGGGCTCCGCACCTGTGAGACTACCGCCGCTTCCGATTCGCAGCCGTCCTGGTGCTGGAGAAATTTGAGTGCCATCGCGCCGCCACTGTATGGTGATGGTCATCCCCGCACCGCATTCTTAGGATGGCTGTGCTGGTTGCTCATCCAGCCGGGACTCCGACTGCAGTTGCTGACCACCTCAGCCGCTCCTGGGATAAAGATAGAAAATTTGGAGAGATCGAGACTGGCAGCCCGTGACTGCGTCTTCAGCCCAGCGCGTGCAACTGCCCGATGCGCACAACCTTGGCAACTGGTCGCAACAGACTCATTGATCGAAAGTCTTGAACAACTCACCGAAAGTCTGCCATCATCTCTGCCACCATCTCCTCTGCCACCACCGGCGACGGCGTCGCAACGTGATTCAGCCGGCAAGAGTGGCACGCCAGATGCCCTCGGTGAACCAAGTTCATGAGTAAGTAGATGTAGTCAAGCTCGACACGAGCTGAGTTTCAGAAAGCTTCCATTCTCCTCGGTTCCAAAGCGAGGACCTCCCGATTGGTGTCGCTTCATGACCCGAGTGATATGGACCGCGCTCTCTGGCATCTTTCTTGACCATCACCACTCCTCTTCTCTTTACCTCATCGGCTGCAGGTTGTTCCGTCGGCTCGAATGGAGTCCGCTCCGAGAGCATGACATATGATGAGTCTGAGGGGGGGGAAAGAACGGGTTCTACTTACCAACGTCGATCCGAGCCATAGGAGACTGACAGGGTAACGTAATCCGGCATTGCTCCAGCCGCCCGAAGGCACGATCCGAGCAGTCAGGAACTGGACACGAAAGACTTGATTAATTGGGCACGGGTGATCTGCGGCTGTGACAGTATTGCCAAGCCATGCAGCCTTCCTCTGGATGGGCAGTCTGACAGCTGGATGCTTGCTGAAAAGACAGCTCTTGAGACATTTGTGACGGCGCACAATATTTCTTCACAGGGGCCATGCACAGGATAGATGCTGGTCGAATCTCAGCAACGGAGACTGTTAGCGAACTGTACGTACAGCAGGACGCCATGGCTCAATGGAGGGCCAACGAGATGTCCAGAACAAGAAACCAAGGTCCACCCTGTCAAGAGGCGCACACGTGGTCGTAGACAACAGAACCGGATGAACAAGTCGTTGGCTACGTTGCTGGTGTTGTTGGTGAGATCGTTTGCGGGATCCTGGACAGTTCGCCTACCTGCACGATCTCAAGGTCAGACAGCCCTACTGGTGAGCTGTGCATTCGCCGTTTCATAGAAAGCTGACCGTCAAGTCCAGACAGGGCCTTCGGCGCCACGGTGTGCGTGGGCGCTTCCTGGCAAGACGCTATGCTGGCATGCTCCCATGTAGCCTTAATCTCAGCGCCGCCACGGTCCAACAGACCCATCTCTTCTGGTGACAGGACCGACCATATATTGACAGCCCTGCCGTGCGGTCGGAGACGCGAGCAGACTCTATAAATTTTTTGGGCCATGCCGCCTGTCTGGATTCATCAGACCACATTCTGAATTTGCCCAATTTGCCGGCGTTGCACGCACCACACGTCCCCCTATTCACCAAGGGGCTGTCCAGAGGGGCCAAGTGGCATTTAAGCGAGCCAGAAGAGCACGATAGCCCGAAATCAGGACCCAGACCACGTCATAACCGCCACTCGCTAAGTACGGACTGACCCTACGACCGTGGTATTGAGTCTTCACCAAAGCACAATCCGGCTTTCCAAGCTCTCAGGCGCTGCTCCCACGACGGACACGCGGCGGCGCAGAATAGGCGCAGCCTCGTGTCGTCGACCGAGCACGACTTGAAAGCCATGCGATCGTCACGCCAGAATAGCGTCTCGATCTCGCTGGTGGACTTTGAGTCCTTGCCGCCGGCACTCCGTCGAAAAGTGAGTCCAGAACCATTGATTGTTCTTTTTCTTATCTGCGGGTGGTGGTATGTTCCTATCTGGTACGATTGTGTCCACCACGCCTGCATGGTTGGGGTGGGTGCGATGACCAGGTCGACCTTGTTAAAGGAGGCACCCCGACTCTACAAACAATGATTTCCCAAGCCTCCTCACGTCATGGCGTTGGCCGGTTCACACTCACATCTCAACGGCTTGCCGGGCTCTGTGGGCAGGATGGGCGATAGAAGTGCCGGACATAGGCACCACTTGAACCCCAGAGCCGTTCCCGGCGCGCACCGTCAGCCACTATTGCTCCCCTAGTCCTAGCCGAGGACGGCCACACCGCTCTAACGCTGTGATCAGCTCTCATATATACCTGATCTGGCTGCTCGCCCACGGCGCCTCCCTCCCCCAGTGTTTCGGCCATCTGAAGATCTCCTGCGTGGCAAAGCTAACATGTTTCTCTGTTGCACCAGTACTTTAGCAGCTTGGAACGTTTGAGGTTGGCACAGGATGGCAATTCTCCGTCATCACCACCACCACACCGTCCTTTCCTCCTTTCACGCAGCGGCGGACCGACACTCTGGCAGCCTGCCCCGTGGTTATCAAGTCCTCTCGACAGAGCCGCCCTCGGTGTGCCACCATTGAACCGGAATTGGTTACCGAAGTGGCCAGCAGCGAACAGGCACCGCCCAATTCTCCCGGTCACTCCTGCAACAGCTGCTTGGTTCGCTTCCTTACCGGCTGCGGTGCAACGCAAGCACTTCTCCAAAGAAGAACGACTTTTGCTCACGCGGGAAGGACACAACGACACGGTCCTCCTCGACGCCAGCGACGAGATCCTTTACAGACGCAGCTGGTGTCCATTGACCGCACACCAACAGAGGCCTGCGAGCTCACCATCACACTTCTGGGAAGAATCAGACGACATTGAGGAGACCGGTGTGGACTCTCCCGTCGACATGGCCGACTATTCGATAAACGACTTTCGATGGTTGGAAGATGAAGCCGATTTGGACCTGAGTCTGGACAATTACCACGACGCCATTGCAGAGACGGCCCGCCGACAGGCATCCACGCCGCAGAAGCGGTCATTTCGTCGCAACGTGTCGCTTTCAAGTGTCTCGCTCCGCCGAAGTTCGGGGTCGTCGTCCCGAGCTGCTGCCCAGGTCGGCTCTGCTGCTGCCTCTTCTGTACCTTCTTCGGCGATGCCCCTGAAATCCCCCCATCCGTCATCGTTTCCCTTACGACATCGTCGCTCGCAAGCCTCGCTCTCTTCCATCGATCCCCGGGCGACGCACTACCAAGACCCTGCGACGCGGATGAAACTCCGATTATACCTGGCATCACCTCAAAAGTTCGACGAGGCCGTCGAATTTGGATTTCCGTCGATTCGGGATCAAGATCACCCCAACCGCAAGCGGCCGATGACCTGTCCACAACGCAAACTCGAGGTCGGCCGCACATTCTTCAACGACGATACGCCCTCTCTATCCGGCGACGAAGGCGAGGACCGAGACGAGCCGGAGACCTTGTACGATCCACGCACGCCCGAAGACTCGGTTTTTCAGATGCATCGGCCCTCTCGGAAAGAGAGCTCCACCGCCGATAGCATCTCACGACCCCATCTCCACCGGGGACCGAGCGAATCTCATCCGGTGGGCACCACAACCGATCGCGAACCGACCCTGTTCTTGTCTCTGACGCGGCCTGATCTGCGGTCGCCCGAGGACCGCCCACTCTCCCCGGCGTTTGTTCCTGTCAATGCACTGCCCTTGGAACAGCCTGATTTGACGGCCATGGGCAATCACGACTCGATCTGGGACACCCTCCCCCCGGAAGAGTCAAAAGTGAAAAAGTTCCTTCGCAGGTTGAAATTCAAATGAGCTGACGTATTGTTTCGAGTATTGGCTTTTGGCGTCTGTCGGTTTGGTTATGTGTCACTGGAATGCTCGCGATGCTTCCAAAGTCCTGAGCGCAGGCGTCCTGGTCAGATTGGTGTTTTCATATAGTGCATTGGTGGTTACATGTCAAAAGCATCCTCAGTAAAAAGACTCCGGGTGACGGCACGGTTGATGACCGATGATACATTGTATATAATAATAGCACTCACGACATGGTGGGCCGCATTGAGCGATTGCCGTGTCGCGAAATCCATTTGGTGATGGTATATCATTGTGGACTTGGGTGACCGAGTAAGCCCAGGGGCAGGGGCTGGAAACCAGCCGCGGCCATCGAAACCGTTTTGGAGAGGTCCCAACCTTGCCACATCGGCCTCCACGCGCCGACTGGGCCAGACATTTGCAGGCTGCAGCAATCACTGCATCAATAAATTCAACAACCTGTCCACTTCCCACGCAGCCCTCCCTCGAAAGGTTGGTTCGCAATCGCTCCGCTCAATGTCACAAATATGAGAATCGGGTCTTTTTGTCGCTTCGCCAGCTCATCATCCATCCTCGCCGTTCTCCTCCTCGGTTGCGTGCCACATGCCACGCAAGCAAAAGATGGGCCGGCAATCACTTCGACCCAATTTGACAATCCTTTAGACAACGTGTTTTACTTTGATGATTCCAATGTCATCCTCGGGCATGATAAAGAAGCCGGCACCGTCTGGCGGAGCACGGACGCAGGTGAAACCTGGCAGAAAGTCGACGACGACGGGCAGGCAGGCGGTGCGTGGGACCTTTGGCCTCACCCTTACGACCATCAGCGCGCATACATCCTCGGACTCGGACTCGACCACTGGATCACCGACGACCAAGGCGAGACATGGCGACGCTTCAGCTCTGGCTCCAGTCTCGCCCTGTTTCGACTCGCTCCCTTGAGCTTTCACGGCCGAGATCCCAAAAAGGTGATATGGAATGGGGAAGAGTGCAGCGGACTGACATGTAAAGAGACGGCATACTACACCCTGGATGATTTCAAGACGATCAATTTGTTGGGCACGCAGACGCGGGGCTGCCAGTGGGCCGCGAGTACTCCAGAGTTCGCCCAGGAGATCGCGGCCGAGGTGGATGACCGGATCTTCTGCATCGTCGAGGGGCTGTACTCTCCCTGGCCGAAAGATAACCGGCTGATTGCGTCGGACGACTTCTTCGACCGGCACGAGATCGAACCCGCGCTGGACGAGGGCCGCGCCGTCACGGGCATCATCAGCATGGCCGCGGTCAAAAGTTATCTGGTGGCGGCCGCAAAGTCCGAAGGCACGGACGAGCTGGCCCTCTATGTGACGAGAGACGGCTCGCAGTGGCATCGGGCCGAGTTTGGACAGCACCGGATCCAAGAAGATGCGTATACGATCCTCGAAAGCACCAACTACAGCATGCAGGTCGATGTCCTGGGCTCGCGCCCTACACATCCCATGGGCTATCTCTTTACGTCCAACTCGAACGGGACCTACTTCACCCGAAACATCGACCACACCAACCGGAATCTCTTTGGAAGAGTGGATTTTGAAAAGGTACAAAATATACAAGGAATCGTTCTGGTCAACGTCGTCGATAATTGGAAAGAAGTCGACGGGTCGACTCTGGCCGAGAAGAACGTCATCTCGCAGATCAGTTTCGACGACGGGAGGACATTCCAAGACCTGATGGTCGGCGACAAGAAGCTCCACCTCCATTCGGTGACCGACGCGAGGCAGGGGGGCAGGGTTTTCTCCAGCCCGGCACCGGGCATCGTCATGGGTGTCGGCAACACGGGCAAGTATCTGAGGGCCTACGAAGACGGTGACCTGTATGTCTCCGACGACGCTGGTGTCACTTGGCGCGAAGGACTGGACGGTGCGCACCTGTACGAATTTGGGAATCAAGGTGCGGTCATCGTGGCCGTGGACGACGAAGACGCCACCAGCTACATTCAGTACTCCATTAACCACGGCAAAACGTGGACCAAGGCCGACCTCGGGGTGAAAGTCCGGGCCAAGTTCCTGACCACGGTTCCAGACTCGACCACCCTGAAATTCCTGCTGATGGGCACGCACCGCTCCGGCTCCAAGACGGAATGGCACGCCTTCAAGATTGACTTTGACGGCCTGCATGAGCGATCTTGCAAGAAGGACGACTTTGAGCGGTGGCCGGCCCGCGTGGACGAAGATGGGAACCCGAGCTGTATCATGGGTCACAAGCAATTTTACCATCGGAGGAAGGCCGAAGCCAACTGCTTCATCGACGGGGAATTCGCCGATCCGCAGCCTGAATTCGAGCCCTGTGTGTGCACCGCTGCCGATTTCGAGTGCGACTACAATTTCGTCCGAGACGCCCAAGATCGATCAGTGTGCTTGCCGGCAGAGCCACTCAATGCACCAGAGGGCGTGTGCAAAAGCGAAAAGGACACGTTCAAAGGCTCATCCGGATGGCGGCTGATTCCGGGCAATGATTGTCTGCGAAAAGGAGGGACCGAGCTCGACGGAGAAGTGGAGAGATCCTGTGCAGACGCGATCAAGAAGCCGGCCAGTGGCGAGATCGCGGTCGTGAAGACGAACTTCGACGCCGATCGCTTTGCCGAGTGGTACTATCTGGAACGAGGCGAGACCGCTGTGGGATCGGACGAGACCATTGTCATGCGCACGACGGAACAAGATATATTCCTGTCCCGAGACCACGGGAAGACGTGGAATCCGATATTACAAGGCGAGCCCATCACCGCCATCGCCCCCAATCCGTACTACAATGACGCCGTTTTCTTCTTGACCGGGTCCAAAACAGTGCATTACACCATTGACAGAGGCGACAGATTCGACCAGTTCACGGCCCCGGAACCGCCCAGCACGTTGAGGTCACCCACGATCAAGTTCCATCCCGAGTACAAGGATTGGCTTCTGTGGGCGGGTGCGGTCGGCAAAGACGACCACACCAATGTCTTCTACTCCAAAGACCGGGGCGATGATTGGGGCACGTTGGTGCGGTATGCGAGAAAGTGCGACTTCATTCCCAAGGAAGGGAGCGGGAACGCCAACCAGCTCATCTACTGTACCCAGTACGAGGACGAAAACCCAGACAAGAATCTGATGCTCTTGTCCAGCGACAATTTCTTCACCGAATCGACCGTGCATTTCCCCGACATTCTGGATTTTGCCACCATGGCGGAATTCATCATCGTCGCGGCCAAGACTGAAGACAGGCAGAGCTTGAAGGTTGACGCCAGCGTGGATGGACGAACGTTTGCGCCGGCCGAATTCCCGAGGAACTTTCAAGTGGCCCATCAACAAGCCTACACGGTGCTGGACAGCTCGACACACGCCGTCTTCCTCCACGTGACGGTCAATGCCGCCCGCGACCGTGAATACGGCACCATCATCAAGTCCAACAGCAATGGTACGTCGTATGTGCTCACGTTGGGCGCCGTCAACCGGGACAGCAACGGTTACGTCGACTTTGAAAAGATGCAAGGACTCGAAGGCGTGGCCACGGTCAACGTCGTCGCCAACGTGAAGGAGGCCGAAGCCGGCGAGAAGAAAAAACTCAAGTCCATGATCACTCACAACGACGGCGCCGAATGGGCGTTGCTGCCTCCGCCCCAAAAGGACGCGCTGGGCAACGAGTATCAATGTGTGGGGGAAGCGAACAAGGCGACCGAGAAATGTTCATTGCACATTCACAGCTACACCGAACGAGCGGACAAGTCGGCGACGTTTTCCAGCCCCAGTGCCGTCGGCCTGATGATGGCCGTCGGCAACGTGGGCGAGTTCCTGACACGCAAAGATGACGAGAGCACCGACACCTTCATCACCCGCGATGCCGGCATCACCTGGAAGTCGGTCAAGAAGGGCAGCTACAGGTGGGAGTTTGGTGATCAGGGCAGCATTATTGTGATTGTCAAGGAATCCCAGCCCACCAAGAGCATCTTCTACACGCTGGACGAAGGGGACAGCTGGAAGGAATTCGAGTTTTCGCCCAAGGTGGAGATGCAGATTGATGCCATCACCACCGTCCCGTCGGACACCTCGAAGAACTTCCTCCTCTGGGGCCGTGAAGTCGGCGCGAACGCCAAGCGCGGCGTCTTCACCGTCAACCTCGACTTTACTGGTCTTGAAGAGAGACAACGCAAGTGTGACCTCGACGAAGACCAGCCGGAGAAGGGCGACTACGAGCTCTGGGAGCCGAAACACCCAATGCAAGACTCGAATTGTCTGTTCGGTCATGTGGCGCAGTATCACCGCAAGAAGCTCTCGGCCGAGTGTTTCAATGGGAAACGAATCGATCACCTGCACAACATCGCCCGCAATTGCACCTGCACGAGACAAGATTTCGAGTGTGACTACAATTTCCAGATCCAGACCGACGGAACCTGTCAGCTGGTCCCCGGCTTGGAGCCGCAGGACCATGAAGAAAATTGCCGCCAGAACCCTGGCCAGGTGGAATTCTGGTATCCCACGGGCTACAGAAGAATCCCGCTCACGACGTGCCAAGGAGGCCGTGAATTGGACAAACTGGAGTCACGGCCGTGTCCCGGACATGAAAAGGAGTATGGCAAAAAACACGGCATCAGCCCGGCCGGCCTGTTCTTTGCCATCTTCATTCCCATTGTCGCCTCCTTTGGAGTCGGATACTGGGTGTATTCCAGGTGGCGGCAAGGCTTCGCCGGTTTCGGACAGATCCGCCTGGGAGAGTCGATGGGCGGCAGCCATGGCCGTGCGTTGTCGGGAGAGTCGCCTTGGATCAGTGTTCCCGTGGCCATCGTCAGTGGCGTGGTGGCCGTGGCCCGAGCCCTGCCGCTCTTGGTGATGAGCCTGTGGAGGTCGGCCAAGGGATACCTGCCGCTCGGAGGGAGAGGAAGGGCCAACAGAGGTGGACTCGGAGCGCCCTACCGGTCGAGGGATGCCTTTGCGACCAGAACACAGGATTATAGTCAAGTGGTGGAGGATGATGAATTGCTTGGGGACGGGCTGGATGACGAGGAAGAGGTTTGAATTGGGATTGGTAGCGAGCGGTTGTGGCTAAGGATATGGCCACCAGTGTGCTATGCTATAGACGACGCGACCTATTCTATTTATCTCCTGTAGACATACTTCTGTTAGTACTCTGTCAAAGCCAGGCAGTTAGTGGATGAGTAGGTTAGGCCGAACTTGCACCACGGAGACAATTACCTGGTAGTATCCGTCTGTCTATGGCAGCGTTGCATGCATGACGGACTTGGACCTTTATTTCTTCCTCCCCTTTAATAACCAAAGTAAAAAGGCAATCGGATTCGAAGGCAGGACATCTACAGCACATAGATCTTGGACCCATCTCCTGTTCCTACTGTTGCTGATGCGGTTCATCAAGATAAGCTCAAGCTCAAGCTTCAGGATTTGACGAGTAATTGTCGCGTCAGTAGATCGGTCGTCAACGTTCTTATCTGGAATATCAGGTGCCAGTCCTGGTCCCGAGGTCCAAGACGGCATTGGCGGAAGTATCATCGGTGACTATTCTTGTCCCCTCCCATCTCTCCCTGCCTCTTCCATATGCAGGACACCAGTCAGGCACATATTGTGGTAGTAATAGTCGGGAGAATAGACGGGGAACGACAGTAACAGTAATAACGACCGTTCTCACTCCCATACACCGCTGAGTCCGAGTGGCGTGTGGTAAACCAAGTCATACGAATGGGTAGAAGGTAAAAGAAGGAGTGGCCCTGACAGGGAAACAATGGGGAGGCAGGAATCTACTAGTGGAGATGAAGACCCTGAAAGATGTCTGTTCTCAATGTATTCCGCAATCCATTTCTGGCCTTGCCAATCTGCTGGTACCGCTGCGCAAAGTGTTCCTGAATCCTCTCGAGCGGACTTGACAACTCCTTCGCTTATGACACAGTTCCTGCAAGCATTGTTCGTTTGTGTGGGAAATGACGCCAAAATTCCCAGTCTTGTTGCAGTATGTGCGTGGGGGAATGTTGGTCGGATGTGTGATCTATTTGACCGAAGCAAATGCCTCTTCGACCTGCTTCACAGCTTCCTCCTTGGTGATGGCGTACTTCTCGGCGACCTTGTCGGCGAGGGCATCCTTGTTACCGGCGACGGCGGCAAAGTCTTCAGGAGTGAGCTTATCGAACTTGGCTCGGAGGGCGGCCTTGGTGGTCTCGAGGGCGTCAGCCATGTTGAGGGTGATGTTGCAGGGAGGATGCGGTGAACTTGGAAGAATTCAATGGACTGTGTGATTAGCTCGGGTGGATGAGAGAATGGAAATGAGAGAGAGGAGTGTGCTTAGTTGCACCTTCTGCTGCTACTTATATCAGTCAGCGCACACCGGTGGGAAGCCCAAACATCGTCTGTCTGTGACTTGCCCCTCGACCCCTCCTCCTGAGAGGTAGAAGAGAGCCATTCGTGGAATCCACAGGGGAGGGTCCCGCGACCAGTTCGTCACGTCCCAGTTCGCGGTTGGCCCCACGACCCCACGGAGCACGTCAACGAAATACCACGTAGGGAACGAAGGGAATGTTGGTCATCCAATCAGCCGGGACTGTTCTTCACCGATTCCTGAGGCCGCCGAATGAGAAATGGGCTGCAACATCTCCATTTGAGTCTGGTCGGGTCCTCGCTAGCCTCGCGATAATGTGATGGCGGGCGCCATGGGCCGTGGGTACCTCTCGTAAACAGTCCTGCATGCTCCAGGCACCGGTCTCTGTTAGTCTGGCCCGTGGCTGTTGGGGGTTGCGGCGGTGAGCCTTGAGCGGCTAACGGACGGCGGCATCGGGCATGTGAAGGCAACTGTATGGATCAGTCTCAAAACAGGTCAGCTTCTGTGATCTGGGGGAAGGGAGGGGTGGCCGGCCGGCCTCGGGAGATAGCTGTCCGATGTAATAATAGGTGTATCACAGGAGCTGACCCCAGCTCAACGCCACAAATTGCCCTGCGAGGGCCGCAAAGACCCTGGAATCTCCGAGCAGCGCCATGCAAATGCCTTATTGCGAGACGTTCAGGCCGCCTTGCGAAGACATTCTGGAGTAACATCGACGTCCCTCTCGTGGGGTCCCGGTCAGACGGCTTATCAGGCCGCAATGAGGCACGCCAGCTCCTTCGGCCCAGCCGCCCGCTGCCTGATTCGTGTAAGAGAATCAAAAGGCTTGGTTTGGTGGATTGCACATTGCAGATTGCCCTTCTTGGCGCATAGCTCGACGTTGGTCCAAGTCGGCTTGGACCGGCACGTATGAAATTGCTGGCTGCTCTCCACTATAGCGACGCACATGCAGGAGGCCGAGCAGGCGAAGACGAAGGTTTGGGCCGCCAGCAACAGAGCACTCTCTAGCTCCTCACCAAATCTCTGATCAGGCTCCATCATGGCACTCACCAGGACTCCGAGCTATATTTAGCCTGGCAACAGGCCCGGGATCACGAATGACCTTTGGAGAAGCTTCAGACGCTATGCATTGGGATAATCTTGACTTCATCTCCTTGACGGATATGGTCCTTTCTAACCTCTGTGCCTAAGCCTACATGGTCATCAGCCCTCTGCGCCGGAGGGAACACCAAGCCTACTCACTTCAAGATCTTGTCATTTGCCCAAGACGTCTTGTAGAACTCATGGGATTCACGCAGGATAGCATAGTGCGGGCAACCCACGGCCTCGACAGGTTCTGCGTTGATCTCGTTGTCGTCCTGTCGATCTCGTTGACTTCCTTGACTCCGTTCTCCGAATGGCGGACAATTTGATCCCGTTGGTCGATGGTGAATCAGGAACGAGGGGCTAAACTTGGGGATACTTTCAGGAATTGATCTCGTGTTGATACGACTGCAGCCTCTGTTGGATGAAGCCGATCCCTTGGGCCTTGGTCTGGATGGGGTCGACAAAGGCACCTTTGGTCGTGGGGGCTGCCGTGGGTTCGTCGAATTTGCCAGGTAAACCAAACGCGCACACGAATCCAAATTGGCCCTTTGGGCGTCGGTACTGGAGGTTGGTCGGAAGTTCTTTAGCTTTCTGCCCCAGCACTGGCGTAGTCTCTTCGCCTGTTTGATGAGAATAGCCCTCGCCTCGCAGACCACCGCTTCGCCAACCACCGCCTCGCTGACCACCGTCTCACCCGAAGCCCCTGCCGACAGTTTGGAGGCGCCAAGGTCGACAACGCTGGAGGCGAACGACGCCCTCGCCGTGGGACGGCTCGACGGTCACCTCGGAAGAAAAGGTAGGGATAGGCCTGATTTGGGCGTGACAAGCGTGGGGGCTGTAATGGTGATGATGATGAAGTTGCACGTACCTGATCGCAGGCGAAATGAACAACGTAGGAATATCAAGAGAGAAGAGAAGCAAAGTAGAAGTAACCGACCACCGGCTGACGGGCTGACTGGCTGGCTGGCTGAACTTGAATATAGCCATGCTGGCAGCTAGTTGACGCTCACATTCTGGCGGAGCCTCGTCAATCATCTCTCTTTTCTCCCTTGATCCCGTTTGCATCACACGAGGAGCAGTGACCAGTTTGCCGACTCACCACATCCTTCAGTCCTGGTAGAGCTTGGACGGACTGCCTCCATACGTCTTACCATCGTCTCGCCCAAAGATTGATCTGCTAAATCAAAACAGGCATTTTTAGGTTCTTCAAGATGTACAGCATCGAGATTTCGTGGTGAATTGATATTAAATTCAAGGCACAGGTATAGGCGAAAGATAGACCAACTTTGGCAAGCGACCTTGCCCGCACAGGGCAATTTCAGTGCGGCACAGTGGGACCTGCGATGCGCCTTGCATACAGACAGCATGAAGCAAAAGTTGACTTCCCGTCGTCAAACGAGTGACATGTTTGACATCTTACTCTCTTCTTATTGCCGATCAATTCCGTAATCTCAAGGCTTGTTTCATTGTCGATGCTGGAAGGTTCAGTTTAGGGCTGCCAATGTCCGCCTAGTTTGGCAAGGAGCAAGCAATCAACTCCAGCCTGATTATCTGCCAAGGTTGAAAACAGCCCGACCACCACGATCAATCATTCTGATCACGGACTTGATTTAACGTGATCGACCGAGCAGGTAGCCTAACATTTGCCACCGACTTCATTGGTTATCGTGTTAGGCTGGCAATGCCAGCAAACTGTCTGATTTGTCTTCTGAACATTTGTCTCCGTCATAGCACTGAACCTCATCATTCCTCCTTTCTGTTCCTCTCTGCCCTTTCCCGCGTTCGGCCTTTTTGTCAACCTGTGAATTGAATTGCCTCGAGACCACTTTGCAAGGCCATCTCTGATCCTCACACCATGGCAGGCTATTCAAGAGGAACGAGGAGGACCCTCAAACCAAACCTGATACCAGCCACCCAGATAACTAGCGCTGGTTCTGTCACGTTACGCCGAACCCGGAACCCGGATTTGGCTGATATGGAGCGTATGGATGCACAGGTCCTGGAGTATCGACACTTTCTCGCCGGCAACGTCGACACTATCACCATAGGTCACGTGACCACAGTTGACCAGGCGCAGGCAGTGTTCGAAGGAGGGCAAGACCATGGAGCCGCTGCCGGTATAGCCGCGCCTGGGGGGATAGAGCCTTCAGGGGGAACCACAGAACTGCCGCTCTTATCGATCACTCCGATACCGGAATATCAAGCAGATTTGATGGATGTCGATATTGCTCACAATGCCGATCGAGAAGGAAGCACATATTGGCAAGGGATTGAAGTTATTGACCTCACTGGCGAGCTTCAGATTTACGGCAGCGGGCATGCGTCCTCACAACAGGTCCAATCTGACCACTCAAATGATTTCAGCACATCGGCCCTCGACATGATGACAGGAAAGAGCCCTCCATTCTCGGACCGGAATTTATGGATGGATACGTCTGCGCAAAGCCTACCATCCCCCACCGCGCACTTGCTGCAAGCTCAAGTTTCGGCTGCTCAAGGACCACTCGAAGAAGTAAGAAACCATGAATCCGCGACCGCCGAGAAATGCCATGCCTGTATGGATCCTTTATCAAAGCCGATATATCTCAACTGTGGCCACACATTCTGCAGAGACTGCTTGAATCAACTCGTTCGGGCCGGGATTGCCAACAAAGCCTCTTTCCCCCCTCGGTGCTGTGGAGGTCGCCAAAACGGCATCGATATTGACGCTATCCAGAATCATGTGAACGAGGACCTCCTTCTACGCTACGTGAGCGTGTTCGAGGAGTACACCACCCTCAATCCTACCTACTGCGCCAATAAGCACTGCAGTCGTCCGTTTGATCAGATCCGAATCCGGAAGATCCCGGGAAAGTTCATCACCTGCATCGAGTGTGACGTCCAGACGTGCAAAGAATGCAAGCAAGGTCGAGAGGTCCACATGGGCGACGGGACTTTTGTCTGCCCCAGGCCGGAGGAAATGATGAATGCTGAGGACCAAAAGTTAGCAAAGTCCAAAAGATGGAAGCAATGCCCCGGTAGGAATGCCTTTTTGCGCTCAGTCACACTATCCGACGTGAATCATTCACCCACCATAGGACACCCCAGATCTTGACTGGGTTCACGCCATGAGCGCCGTCGCAATCATCTCAGTTCCACCATTTCCTCCCTCCAGTTTGATCTCCAGCCCAGCTGACCCTTCTCAGGTTGTCGAAATCTCGTCGAACGCATCACCGGTTGCGATCATGTGTGAGTCTTTTCTCTTTGGTCTCCTTTGGCCGAAGCTATGATTCGGTCCAGATTGACACATTTCGAGGCGGGTGCAGATGTGCATCACTCTTTTCATTCCCAGGACATTCTTCGTTTGACCATCCTCAATTTGCTGTGACTGCGACTCCAAAATGGAAAGCAACGGGTTACTGACCATACGAAATGTAGATCCTGTGAATGTGGAACTCAGTTTTGCTACAAGTGTGGCTGTGAGATTGCTGCTCTCGCCAACGCCTGTACGTGTTCTAGCTATCCCATCCGTCGTCAACGGCGTAGAGGTGGTGGCACTGTTGCAAATGCCCCGGGTCCCTCCGATCCCGAGCGAGAAAGACAGCAGAGACAAAAGGTGGAAGCCTTGACGATACACGGGGCAACGGTGGCGGCACAGCATGGGGGAGAACAAAATTGGACCATGATCCCAATGCCATCGCCATACATGGGATGGCAGTCTGAGGGAAACGGGACCGCACATGGCTTTGCAGCATCTGCCACTCACCAGTGGCAGCCATATGGGATGGCAGCACCACCATCTGCACCTCCAAACAATGATACCAGAGTAGACAATCCGTGGGACGGTTTGGCTCAGAGCACCCACCAAAGCCAACGGCACTGGGAGGCGCAGAATGTCTTCAACAACCACGAGCTTGCCGATCTCCGTCAACACCCTTGGACGCAAGCAACAACCGCACCTCAACCAGCCCCAACGGCGTCACGACCTCAAGCCCAGCAACCTTCGGCAATACGGACGACACCGTCAGGAAAAAGACCTCACGGGATGACGACCACTAGGCCCTCATTGCGCATGCACGCCGCTCGACGTACCAGGCTGCGGATTGCCCCTGCCCCTGCGAACCACGCTGCCCCTTCTCTGACTCCGATGCCACCGCAAAGAGCCTATGCACCTGTGCCAGTGGCCAGCGGTGACAACAGTTCTGGCGGGGACCATAACCGAAGCACGACAACGGCAAGGGATCATTCTGACTCGACGTCCCATCACAAAATCGGCCATATGCATCCTCGACCCAACAGTCCTGCGGCACCCACACGGGCTGACAGAACAAAACGGACGTCACAAGGTCGAGGCAGCCGATCAAGGGTGGCGGCCCTTGGCGCATTCCCGGGATCGGGCCGAGGAGCGGGGCAAGCAATAGGAATACAATATGACGGGCAAGATGGTGGTCAGGCTCTGTATGGCGGAACTCCTGACAGTCTTTGGTAAATTGGAACATGTGTCTCCGGATTGAGGGTGTGCTGATGGTGGCGGGATGCAGAATCACTGTTGAGCAGATTTAGGTAAGTGTGAATAATGTCGGGCCAGTATGACAGAGGAAACTTTCTTCTTCTCTGGTTGGACTGAGTGTGATTCGTTTGTCCGTTCATTTTGTCATTTGCTCGATTGTTCTTTTGGAAAGAGAAATACCACAGGCAAGCATAGCTCTCGATGGCGTCGCCCGTGTCAAGGTCGTAATTCTGAATTCCCTCTCAATTTCGTCACCATTTATCCTCGCCTCATTTGCGTGATTTGGTGGCTTTGGTCGGTCAAGGCGTCGATCAAGCGCGGCTTTAGTCGGCTTCGGTTGACGGCAAGAGCCCTTCATTCACCATGTCATCTATTTGGCCTCGGACCCAGTCCGGGCCTCTGGACTGGTTGAACAATGACCTTGCCGCTGCTACTGCCGCTACATCGCCACTGACGCCATGACCCTGTTGTAACGCCTGTACCACTCCAGCCCTGAACTCGGCGATCGCAGTGGTGCCGGGGTCGCCGTTGCGCGACAGTTTGGCGGCGTTGCGATAGAAGATATCGGCATTTTTGAGGAGTTGGGCCCCATTGGCTACGGCGGGTTGGTACACACTGGGCGGGTGGCCGAGCTGGTATTGCAGTAGCGAGCAGTTGCCGCGGAGCAGATGCGTTTGGACGGTCTCCTCGGCCGAAAGAGAAGGTAGTTTGGATGCGGCGGTGAGGTTCGTCGAGGCCGCCGAGAGGGCCGACCATCGTGCCGCGGGGCCTGATGTCGGTGCTGATGTCGGTGCTGATACCAGTGTTGGATTATCGGCTTCCCCCAATGCCGCGCTGTACGCCATCAGGCTGTTTGCGTTTGCGATGAGAGCTGCAGATGAATGCTCAAGCTTGAGTTCTGCGGTGTGGAAAGCCGCATCTCGCTCTCGTTTGTAAGTCTCGGCGTCAATTTTTGACAGGCGGTATCCGGCTTCGAGCAGCGAGGAGACAAAGATCGCTCTTGTCAGGGCGGCCTCTTGAAGTCGCTCCGCGGTCGCGTCGTTGGCCAGAGAAGGGAGCTTCTCATTCAGGAGCTTAGAAGAATACTCTTCGACCCAGGCGAGGCTGGAGGAGGGCGCTGAGGTGGTGGAAGAACTCAGGATGCCGCAAAGCGTCGTCAAGGTTCCGAGCTGGGCGAGAATGGTATCGATGAGCGTGTCCTTGGTCACGGGCTCGACGATCGAGAACCATTTATCCTCTTCTGCAGAAACTACGGGAACATCTTCTCCGTTTCCTCCTCCTCCGTCCTGATCATGATCTTCGTCGTGGGCATCCATCGTCGAGAGCGACTCGGCGTCGAGTAGCGGCGATGCCCCTTGGCGTGCGAGGGCGTTTTGATATTCCAGAGCTTCTTCCAATTCGAGCTCTTGGAGGCTCAAACAGCGACTCTGCAGCTCAAGAGCTTCTTCGAGCGGCTGCAGGGCGTCCTGATCAGGGCGATGGTCATCCTTGGCGTACTCCTCTGCTATGCTGGTCAGGACTTGGGAGGTGTTGAACAGAGCATCGGTATTGTCCTGATTGATGGACAGGGCGTACCGATGTGATTCAAGCGCTTCCTGGAGGACGTCGATGACTGGTATCTGAAGCTGCTTGACGAGGAGGGGGTGAGTGGCGATTTCCAGCTGCACTCGTGCTCTGCGGCCGCCTCAGTATCGGGATCTCTCTGATGCCGGGATGATTACGAACTTGTTGTAGGCGAGGTCGAAACTACGAGGAAATCTGTGCAAGCCCTCATCGTACTTTTCGATGGCCCGCATGAAGAACCTCAGTGATTTGGCAGCGTCGCCCGCCCGCCACTTGCCCGCGGCGTCTTCGAAATCGACGCCGGCTAGCAGGATTCAGTCGACGCACTCGACACGGACTGCTCCCAGCGTGACCTACCATCTTGGAATTCATCTGCGGTTTCCAGACTCTGCCGGAGTCATTGGCATACACGGTCACCTGGACAGAGAGAGGAGCGGTCATACCTGCTGCTCCTTCTTCTTTTTGGCGTTGGGCCTGGGCTGTTTGGCAAACGCTTTCGGCTTCCTGGCATTTCCAGACATCCCGAGAGTGAAGCTGTTTTGCAACAGTCAGGCCTGCTGACGAAAGATGTCTTGACAATGCCTTGCACACCCTACCGTGCCGAACCTGTGGTATGGACTGTGGTCTGGGATGCAATCCGCCAAGGCTCACATGTGACCCTTCCCGCTTGGCCCCGTCCTGTGCATGATAAAGCTGCAGCTGGTGAGCTGAGAAGACTTGGACAACTTGCAGGGAGCATACGAAGCCAATCAGGTGGACATTGCGGGCGAGCGGTGGAGATGCTGCACGCCATCAGCTAGCCCAGCCCGAGTCTTGACAATAATGGCTTGAGCAGCCTCGGCAAGGTAACAGAAGGGACTTTAGTAGGGAAGTGGCGTGTGCTAGCAACACCTTGTGAGCAGCGCCGGTGCCACTGAGATTTTCCACGCCCTCCACAAACCCCTCTCGGAGTAGTTGGTGGTTGGTGTGTTGAAGGTCAGGTCCTCCTTCCCCCCCCTCTGTGGCGGCGCCGGGCACCCTCCACCACGCCCATGCTCACAACCGATTCCCACTCCAGTCCGGTGCGCTCGTTGCTCGCGCTCTCTGCAGGGAGCCGCTTCTTTCGCCAGCAAAATACTTGTCTCGGTCTCCTGCCCCTCTTGCCGGCCGCGAGCTCACTAGCGACCAGTCTGTCTGGACCTAAGTCCTGGCACTGCCGAATCTTCGTAAAACCCCGCTGGTGGAGCCTGCGTCCAACCTATCTCTGCCCTCGGCCGTCGTCGAATTTTGACCTCCTGCGAAGAATCAAGCAGTCTTACCCGTCGATTCGTGCGCTCCTCTCTCTCACTCACACGAGGCTGCACGCTGGTGTCAGCCAGGCAATCCGCCCCCCGTCAGCTCTCGCGATCGCACCGAACATCGACACTCTGCTTGCAGGCAGAGCCGTGCCGGCATGCCACTCGTTTGAAATGCACTTGGTCTGATTTCCGTCGTGTCGCCTACATCCATCTCCCGCAGCCCACCTGCGGGCTCAGTTGAACGGCCTCTCGACGTCGAGGATGAGCGAAGAGCAGGACAACACGGTGATATGGCCGCCTCACGATGTGCACGATGAGGCCCTCGTCCCCGGCGGGGTCGGCGAAGACGACTTCAAGTTCCTGGACGATCTCGACCCAGACTTCTCCCAGTTTGGCGGCTTGACCAATGTCTCTTCGGGTCTCGACACACCAATGGGCAGACTGGGCTTTGGCCAAAATCCCATACCCACCTCGACGGCGGGGGTCAGCTATGAGCCCGAGAGAATGACCACCAGCTATGCAGACACGGTGCACTCCACTCATCACCAGCCTTTCGAGGCCTATCAGCAATATCAACATATGGCGATAAATCATCCCTACCAGATTCCCCCCACCCCGGTCAGCGGCGAGATGCAGTCTGGCCGGTACAGCTGTCACATGGGGAGCGCCAATCAACTGGTCTTTGATGCCCAGCAGGTATGACCACGGCCTGGACGACTACTCGTCGCGCGGAGCTGACAGAAGTCCCAGGTTTCTTTCACGCCTCTCGTTTCGCCGGCGCAAACACCCATGGACGGCACTTTTGCTCTGTCAGACTACGGGATGACGGATGAATTCTTCAGTCCTCTGACATCGCCCGCCATCGAAGCACAAGTGGGCTTCAGTTCGACGGGGACGACAGCGTCGCCGGTCGACCTCGATGCCGCGGAACCGTCATCCTTCGCCCCCAAGTCGACGAGCTCAGTGTCCAAACGAAGCCGGCGGAAAGGGAGCACGTCGATGCGCACGGCCGCGAGATCGGTCAAACGGTCGCCTGCCATGAAGCCTCAAATGCGAAGAAGCCAAGCCTCACTCAACAGCCTTTCTTTGGACAAAATTGGGCACACACTTTCTCAACCTGGTCAGACCGTGGCCCTGCAGCCATCAGCGCGCAGGAGCGCCGTGTCTGGGAGTGACGATTCCGTCTCACCGGAACCATTGTCCGAGTCATCCATGCGACCCCCTCCTGTTCCACAGAATTTGGCAAAGTCACCTCGACCACCGGGGGGATTTCACCCACCCACGTCCAATGGCCCGGTCACCCCGGCGACGTTGATGAGAATGCCGAGCAGTCAAACAATCTCGGTGAAGCTGGCCGACCATCCATCAAAAGAACAAACGGCAGACGAGCCCATGGAGGACATCATGTTACCCGACGCCGTCACGACTCCCTCTCAGCCGGTGCAACTCGAAAGAATAGACACGACGCAGTCTGTCGAGGCCACGCGATCCACACCGAACATGTCGGCCAAATCAGCCAAGCTGAGCGCCACGAGCACACCAAGAAGCGCGGTCGGCAAAAGTCTTTCGCAGGAGTCGTTCAGCAAGCCGGGAAAGATCGAGTCGAGGGGAGGAGGCGGCCGGGCGAATAAGAAGCGCCAAAGCACATCGGCCACCATCTCGCCCGCGCTACGACCCAAGATCTCGCCGAATATCAGTCCTTTAGTGGCTGCATCGGGTACGTACCGCCACGGTCGAGCGAACCAGCAAGAGGTTGAACTAACCATCCCAGGTCCGGGAATGCCGCATATCTCGGCCGAGACCAGTGCGCTGTACCTGGCGTCCAAATCCAATTACCAGAATATTCTGGAAGGCACGCACTTACCCGGCGTCTCTTACCCGGAGACGTTGGCCGAAAACTTGACGTCGAAACGGACGTCGCACAAGATTGCCGAACAAGGACGCCGGAACCGGATCAATTTGGCGTTGAAGGAGATCGAAAGTCTCCTCCCTTCATCCATCACCGGAACGGCCGGCAAGAAGGATCGCGCGTCCTCCCAGGAGAATGAGGATGGGGAAAAGCCGACACCATCGGGGCAGGGCACGAGCAAGGCCAGTACCGTGGAGATGGCCATCGTCTACATCAGACGGCTGGAGGCTGAACTGAACGTGACCAAGAACGAACTCAATGAGACCAAGGACAAACTCGAGGCTGCCGAAAAGAAATTGGCCGAAGGAGGAAGCAGCGCGGAAAGTCAGGCGTCAGAAGGATAATGCTTTGCTTTTGAATCGGTTTTGCTGATCTGACATGGCGGTATGATTGCGATGTGTCCATAAATGAGAGATGTCTCCACTGGAGGCAGTGGCTGAGGGCTGGGCGGCTATATAAATTAAGCGATGATAGAAACCATGTATTTGGCGGCTTGATGCTCACCATGTGAGCCTCTGTGCACATGTTGGTGTGTGCTGTGTAACATAACAAAAATTTGCACAATTCCATGTCCTTCTACGATGTCGTTGTAGGCTCCGGGTTGGCACCTGGGTGATGAGGCTGTCCACCGCAGCAGCCCTCCCAACCAATCACCGGCCGGCTTGGCTCGAGGCTTGGTATATTGGGCGGGCCTGGTGGCCCCTGCAGAGGAGCTGTACCCCGGCCACTGAGGCCGACCTTCCATCGGATTCTACCAGGCAAAACCGCACTAAGATTTTCTCGAGGGTTCATAAACAGTGCCAGCCTCTTTCATTCTCTTCAGCAACTATATCTGCGACTTCTGACCGCGAGTCTAGACATCAGGTCCTGTAGCCCCAGACACGTAATTGTAAGTCTCTCCCCCTTTTGCCCTCCTTTTCCTCCATTCCTTCCCAGCAACTCAGTCGCAGTCTGCGCCGGACCGCCGCTCGGTCATACGAGCCATTCACAGAAGTTGAATTTTCCATGTACTGATTCTTTCATTTGCAGACGACCAGCCTAATTCCTCTTCAGTCAACATGGCCTCTGAGACGTTCGAGTTTCAGGCTGAGATCTCCCAGCTCCTTTCCCTCATCATCAACACAGTCTACTCCAATAAGGAGATCTTCCTGCGAGAGCTCATCTCCAATGCCTCAGATGCCCTCGACAAGATTCGATATGAGGCGCTGTCTGACCCCAGCAAATTGGACACGGGCAAAGATCTCCGAATCGATCTGATTCCGGACAAGGTCAACAAGACTCTGACCATCAGAGACACGGGTATTGGCATGACCAAAGCGGTAAGTCTTGGACACCGTCAGTCTCACGCTCTTCACGACTAACATCTGGTCAGGACCTCGTCAACAACCTCGGCACCATTGCACGATCCGGCACGAAGCAGTTCATGGAGGCGCTGACGGCCGGCGCGGACATTTCCATGATCGGTCAGTTTGGTGTCGGTTTCTATTCTGCTTACCTCGTCGCCGACAAAGTCACGGTGGTGTCAAAGAACAATGACGATGAACAATACATCTGGGAGTCCAGCGCCGGCGGCACGTTCACCCTCACCCAGGACACCGAGGGTGAACCGCTCGGCCGCGGCACCAAGATCATCCTCCACCTCAAGGATGAGCAGACCGACTATCTGAATGAGTCCAAGATCAAGGAAGTGGTCAAGAAGCACTCCGAGTTCATCTCCTACCCCATCTACCTGCACGTCCTCAAGGAGACGGAAAAGGAAGTGCCGGATGAGGAAGCCGAGGAGGACGAGGAGGTCGAGGAGGACGAAGAGAAGAAACCCAAGATCGAAGAGGTCGACGAGGAGGAAGAAGAAGAAAAGGAGAAGAAGAAGAAGACCAAGAAGGTCAAGGAGTCCAAGATTGAAGAGGAAGAGCTCAACAAGACCAAGCCCATCTGGACGCGCAACCCGTCCGAGATCACGCAAGAGGAATACGCGGCCTTTTACAAGTCGCTCTCCAACGACTGGGAGGATCACTTGGCCGTCAAGCACTTCTCGGTCGAGGGCCAGCTGGAGTTCCGCGCCATCCTGTTCGTGCCCAAGCGTGCGCCGTTCGATCTGTTCGAGACCAAGAAGACCAAGAACAACATCAAACTCTACGTGCGTCGTGTCTTCATCACCGACGACGCCACCGACTTGATTCCGGAGTGGCTGGGCTTCATCAAGGGCGTGGTCGACTCGGAGGATCTGCCGCTCAACTTGTCTCGTGAGACGCTTCAGCAGAACAAGATCATGAAGGTGATCAAGAAGAACATCGTCAAGAAGTGCCTCGAGCTCTTCAACGAGATCGCTGAGGATCGTGAGCAATTTGACAAGTTCTACTCTGCCTTCAGCAAGAACATCAAGCTCGGTATCCACGAGGACTCGCAGAACCGACAGGCTCTGGCCAAACTGCTCCGCTTCAACTCGACCAAGTCCGGCGACGAGACGACTTCGCTGACCGACTATGTCACTCGCATGCAGGAGCACCAGAAGCAGATCTACTACATCACCGGCGAGTCTCTGAAGGCGGTCTCCAAGTCCCCGTTCCTGGACTCGCTCAAGGAGAAGAACTTCGAGGTGTTGTTCCTGGTCGACCCGATCGATGAGTATGCCATGACTCAGCTCAAGGAGTTCGATGGCAAGAAGCTCGTCGACATCACCAAGGACTTTGAGCTCGAGGAGACCGACGAGGAGAAGAAGGAGCGTGAGAAGGAGGAGAAGGAGTTCGAAGGCCTGGCCAAAAGCCTCAAGAACATCCTCGGCGACAAGGTCGAGAAGGTCGTCGTCTCACACAAGCTTGTCGGTTCGCCGTGCGCCATCCGGACCGGCCAGTTCGGCTGGTCGGCCAACATGGAGCGTATCATGAAGGCTCAGGCCCTCCGGGACACATCCATGTCGTCGTACATGTCCTCCAAGAAGACCTTCGAGATCTCACCCAAGTCTCCCATCATCAAGGAGCTCAAGAAGAAGGTCGAGGCGGATGGCGAGAACGATCGGACCGTCAAGTCGATCACTCAGCTGCTCTTCGAGACTTCTTTGCTCGTGTCTGGCTTCACCATCGAAGAGCCCGCCAGCTTCGCCGAGCGCATTCACAAGCTTGTCTCCATCGGCTTGAACGTTGAGGAAGAACCCGAAACGGAGGAGGAGGAGAAGCCAACCGAAGAGGCTGCTCCGGCGGCCGAGGCGACCGGTGAGAGTGCCATGGAGGAGGTTGACTAGACGGAACGCATACCTCCCCCAACGATGTTCCATTGACCGGCTTCGAATCCCAAGGCTGTCACTGTTTCATCTGGCGTCTGGTGTCCTCTTTCCGCGGTATTCCTGTCGTGAAATGGATGGGTTTGGTGGGAAAGACCGGGTGAGCGATTCCACCAAAGACATTAGCGAGCGTGCTAAGCCAAAATGTTTTGATTGTTGATGCCCCTCTTGATGATGAATCTTCTTGCTCTTCTCCCGTCTGGGTGGAAGAGATTCTCATCTTGAGGTACCTAAAGCATGTGACTCGTCCCTGTGTGCCAGACAGTGTTAGAACCATGTGGCGTGCGAAGATAGTTGTCTCGGCTTTCTGTTCAATGAGTAACCAAGTTCACAAACCACATCAACTTGATTCGTTTGTCCACCGTACTCAGGTCTGCCTCCCTCAAGGGCGGGCAGGAGGTGTGCTGCATGTGCACCCTGCCATTCCCACCGCCTCAACAATTCCCTGTTCTGCCGTCTGTGCTTTTCTTTTCCTCCGCATGCCAACAATATCTAGGTACCTACATTGGATTGTTCTCTCATGACGATTCATGTTCATGACCAGGGGAGGAGGGAGGAAGAGAAGGGATATAGGAGGTTGGGATGGGATAAGGAGAGAAGAGGCGGCAGGTAAAATAGAGAATGTGGTACAATTTCGACTGTGCGAAAACGTAGCATAGGATACCATCGCATAATGTATTTGGCTCTTTAGAAGCCCTCTGCGTTCATTCAGACTCGCTGTAAATTCCAATCCGTGATTCCGTATTTCCTTTTGGCATTTTATATTTCGATTGGAGCGGGCCATGCAAGGAGAAGGAGACTGCCAGCCGGCATACCACGCCATCACGGCCGATTGTAAGACAGATGCAATCGTCCAGGCCATACCACTCTCGTTCTGGAGCAACGGGTGGCACGAGACTGATATAAATATCCGCCTCAAAGGCCTTGAGTGAAACTGTAAGCAGCTCTGCCGGGGCCAGACACGATGGAAAGCTCCATGCGACAATGATCACTCAACCACACCTAATCTAATTTCCTCGCGAGAGGACCTGCCCGCGCCATAGAAAATAATAAGTGGGCCAAACACGCCGTCGTTCAGACACGGTCCGGGGTGAAATCGAGGACGTCATAATCATCTTCGAAGAAACCTTCCTCTGACAACATCTCTTCGCCATCGATTGGAGATCGGCCGGCCTTATACTTCCGCCGTCGGGTCGCGCTCGCAATCTGCTCTACTTCATCGTGGACGGCAGGAGTAAGCCGAGTTTCTTCATAGGGGACCGATTCCTCCAGATGATCCCCACGGCTTTCATGTTGAACAACGGTGACGTTGAGTCGTGTGGCGGCGATCTCGTTGCCAAAAACCCATTTTTCGGGCGATGTAGATGATATAGGTTGAGAGGGAGGCTGAAAGACAGCAGAGGCCGTTGGCAGAGGGCTTGCGATGAGCTGATGGTCCTCCGGATAGACGGAGAGAGTGACTCTATGGTCTGCATGGAACGGCTGGTATGGCGCGCTTGTCTCGATCTCGGCATGGGCCAGGGGGTGGATCGCGTTTGAAATGACCTCACGTACTGACCTTGACTTCCAGAAGCCGACATTCGCATTTTGCACAGCCTCATGGCTTTTCTCTCCGCGGACACTCTGCCAGGCCATAAAGTCACGCATCAGATCGGGACGACTCGGCATCTTTGTTCCAACAGCCTTTCGTGCCTCAAACACCGACGCCGTGTCTTGCTGCCGGCTGTCGCGAGGTTTCGTTTTGCGGACATAATATGTCCTGATGGCCACAGGATCGAGAACGCACAAGCCGGGCCGCTGGTCCCTGCGTTGCCAGACCAGGATGCCGGGCTTCGCGGCAATCTTTAGATGGAGCCTGCTTTGCCCTGCATGGCGAATGTTGCTCACCGTCTCGGTGGCAGCTCCCAGGGACTTGCTCAGTCCGGCCGCGACGGCTTTTCCTCCCTTAATACTGGTTGTCGAGGCCAGCCCAATTCCGGTGACCCCAATGCCGGCGATTCCTCCACCAATGCTCGGTGCCCTTCCGCGGAGATTGGCCAGGATGGGCTGTGTTCGACCGGCAATGCTCATGGCTGAAGCAAGGAAACCGCCCGTCGGCGCCGGTTCATGTTGTCCGCTCACCAAGGACGGATCCACGGGCGCCGATGTAGGCCGGCTTTTCTGGGGAAGCCGTGGCGGCGGCCAGCGAAAGGCTGCCAGGGGGACGTCAAAGATATGAACCGTTCGATTCTTCGTCAGCAGGGCTAGACGGTTACCGATCGGTGCTTCCCACACCACATCGACGATGGTCGACGGGCTCAGCCGAATATATTTGGCCAGCTGTCGCACGTGCGCTGGCGAGCGGACGCTCTCACCGCTCGCGGGTACTCGGGATGGCCTGGTATATTTGAGCTCCATCAGATCCCAAACGTATTGAAGGTCGCCTTTCTTGGTCGCCGTCAGGAGCCCTAAACCGGTCGGCATGAAGGATAGAAAACTGCACCCTCCTGGGGGCTGAAAGGTAGCCACGGTACCATAGCCATCCGACATCTTTCGCGCCTGATTTTCCTGGACAATCTTCAAATCGACGATGGTGACGAGTTCAGGTTCTTTGGCCGCTTGGGATACGTCACTTCCGTGGGTGGGCGGAAATTGGGCGAACATCGGAGGAGGCGAGAACATTGGAGGACTAGACGAACTGGAACCCGCCACCGCTCCGGACACTGCCCCATCCTTTTTCCAATAGCTCTGCCACGTCTGCAAGCCTTTCTCACCCAACCACCGGGTGCCGCGGACGACTTCTTGCGCAAAGCCTCTGGAGACTTTACCGAAAAATGTATCTACATCGGGCGACTCCACCTCGCAACTGATGGCCGGCCGGGAGGGGGCAGTTCCGGCACTCAGGTTCGCGAATTTGCTGTAGACGACCCCAGGGCCGAGAGACGCTCCGATGGTCGGGCGGGAAGGAATGCTCGCTGGACAGTAAGCCAACCAGCGACCATGAAGACTCCCGATCGGCACGTTGTCACCATCCTGGCGGCGGCCGACGTCTGCAGGAGATACGTCTGCGTCCGAGGCTGAGCCATGCGTCGAATCTCTCCGTTGCACGAGAGGCTGTGTCGTTGTCCAATATTTGCCCAAACATTCAAACATGCCGGATTCTTGACCTTTTCGAACGCCAAAGGTGAAAATTTCCCCACTGGAGCCGGAGCTAATCGTGAGGAAGTTGCCACTCGCTTGTACTTTCAAACTTCCGATCGGGCCAGATGGCGGGGAGGGAATTCCAGGAAAGGGAGGCGGCGTGGGCAGTGACGGGACACTCAAGAGCTCTGCGACGAAGCGATTTCGACTTAATGAATACACTTCAATTCGGGTGTCAAGGCCGACGTCGACATCTTCCGGCGTGAGTTGATCTCGGGCCATGCTGGCGCCCGTTGGGTTGTTCACCTGATCCATCTCCGGCGTCCGAGGCCCATAAACGGTTAATGCCACCAATGGTCGGTAATCTTCAAAAGGGTCATCTCCACGGTCCCAGGTCAAGAAGACTGCATCCAGGATCGTCCCGGCCAGACCATAGAGGGCACCGATCTGTTCAATCCTCTCGCCGTTAAAGGCGAGGACATTCAGGTCTCTGTCGATGCTCAAAAAGACTCCGTGTCTGGCGTCGTGTGCAGCTCCTGGGATGGTTGTGAACTTGAGGAGAACCGGTTCCTGCAGCCGCTGGTGCTTCGGCTGACTGATCCCAAGGTCGATGTCATGGACACCGTAAAAATGTTGCTGGGGGAGATGCGGCGGAGCCGGTGGAGATCCGTACGCGCTCGTTCCGTAGCCGTAGGGCGAAGTTGAGGCCCTACTGGTATGAACTGGCAGCGTCGGTATCGGACCGCCATAGCTGACCGCACGAGCTTTTCTCTGCGGTGAGACCGGCGGGCTTCGACTGTTAAAACCGCCTCTGCCGAGGAAGCCTGGCTCAAACGGCGGAGAAGCTGGCACACTCAGACCCGGGATCGGTTCCACTAGTGGACTCCTCCCATTAGACACACTCCGTGCCCACGTCTCGGTGGGCGGCGTGTGCTCGTCCGATACCTTCTGGCTGGTATTCAATTCACTGAGCATGTCCTGGACACTAGCCTTCCTAGCTTGCAGAAAATGCTGCGGCAGCTGGCCGAGGATGGATTGCGGCCTCACGGGCGAGCGCGATCGCTGGCGTGGTGCTTCGGCATCTGAGGACATCTCTGCAGCATCTGCGCTGGAGAGTTGCTTCGTAGCGGCATGCTTATTCTTTTCCTTGCTACCCTCTCTCGTCTCGAGGTCCTGTTCGGCCACTGCGCCGTCTTGCTGGATGGAATCTGGGGAGCTTTCTTTCTCTGCTCTAGGGTCCGCACAATTCGTGTCGGAGTATGTGGGCATTCAAGGTCTTGGGAAATGGCTGAGGGCGCAATAGACGATGCCCTCAGCACACTGAACAGCAGCGTGGGGAAACCTGGACAACTCGCTCTGTGGTATACTCCCCGATCGATGTACTGTACGTCAACGCGGGGCTCGACGCGTCCTCGGAGACAGACTGAAAAGAGGGGGACGGATCGTCTACACGTGAGACAATCAGCTGCTCTGAGAGTTGGGTCACCGATAGTGCTCACAACCGTTGTGAACCACGTAGATGCAGTACGTTAACCGGGGTGGAGCTGTGATGTTGTCAGCTGGCTGGACACAACAATGAGGACGAGGACAGCTGAGGAGGAGTCATCCTGTTCAGGAGGAGCCACTTATCGGCCAGAGGCGGTGGGCAGTGCGGGGAGCGAGGGCGCAGCCAATGTGCTAGTTAGCCTCGCCGCCTCTGGTCATCAACACCCCTGGGAACGAAAGACACCCCACCAAGTGCCTGCCATGCTATAGAAAGCTTAAATATACTCTGCTTCTGTCAGCTTGAAGGTCATGTGTCTCCTGTCACGACAAACGCTCCAAGGTCGTCCGCCCGCAGGCACTGACGATGATGACAACGCCAGACCGCCATGCCGCCACCGCGGACTGCTCCTAAGTCATCCAAGGTATAGGATCCTTTGAAGAGAGGACGTCCGCATAGTCGGAGCCTTCAGGCCCAAAGCTCAATCCCTGATCAGCCTTCGCCAGCACTAACTCATGGCAATCTTTGGTAACTTTTCGAGCTATTGAGATCAACACCTTTCTCTAGGCTACGTGCTGGTGCCAGGAAATCCGGTGTCTTTAACTCATTCGCCAAAGCACCATGTCCTCTGGTCCACATGGTCGAGAAAGGCAGGAATTGAGTCTAGACCGACCGTCGTGGCAGGCTGGAAGCTCAAACGCAGTACCACCACACAGCCACATCTGCTGCTCCCGCTGAGCCGGGTGCTTCGGCCGCGATGCTGTGGACGTAATTGACAAGGCGCTTTAAGAGCAGCACATCGCACGGTTGTGATTACCAGGCAGCAGATTCTGGTCCGAGATATGTGTATCAGACGAAAGCTGACCAACAATGTGCACCATATTCCCGTTTTGACACACATGGCAGGCTAAAGCCTCAGTGGCCAGACGATTGCCTGTCTCGTGTTGCTGTCTGACGATCTGATTTCCCCATATGTGAGCCAGGTCAGTTCTAAAATTATAATCGAGAAGTGGCACAACCGTTGACGTTCACATATCCATGTCTGCGATGTCCACACCGGAAACCTCTGTCGACTGTGCTTCCCTACTGACTGTATTCTCGCAAACGCGGGTACCGCCCGGTCTATTCGAGTAGGCTATAGACAACAGAACTCCAGATGGACGGACACTCAGAAATCCAGCGCGACCAGAAGCATCAACAAGTACAGCATACATTGCCCCCGGACGGATATACCACATGAGTATGTTCCGGAACTCGAAGTCGATCTAAATACAAACAAAGAAATACGGCAGAATATTGAAGTGCGAGTGGCCCTCTATGTGCACACCCTGCTGTGGTCCTTTTGGAGCAAGATCAACCCGAACGAGGATGATGTTACATGATGCAATGTCAGACAATTTATCGCACCAGCTCATGTGCTCAAATGCTCAATGACGGAATATTGGCATTGGCTGGCCTGTGGAGTTCAGACCATTGGACCAACTCACTGATTTTGAGAATGCAGCCTTCTGCGCTCGTCATTCTCCTGCCAAGGACTCTCGCGGACTACAGCTTGCATTATACAGCACCATGCCTCCACTCGATGTCGAGAAATATGGATGCCCGGCTCGGTTCAGATCGATCGTCTTGGTCGGTGCAGAAACGGACGATGAAGCGGTCGGGTTCGTCAACAACGAAATCTACCAAATCTAATCTAATGTGACAAGAGAGGCTTCCCATACTGGTACAATTTGTTTGCCCTTGTGGCGGTTGACTGGCCCCTATTTTGATTTTTTGGCGGTAGCAGTTGCTGCTGCTGCCGCCCTTGCCTTTGCCGCTTTCTTCCTGTTACTCCTGATCATGACCATGGCCAGAAAAGAGCCTACAACGGTAGACCCAAGCAATATGAGAATGACTGGAATTCGGATCGCCCAGACGCGAGGTAGGAAAAGACTTTGGAGCGGATGATCATCGTCCACGAAGGGCTGCCGTCTCGTCAGGGCACCTTCACTGTAGGAACTTGTGCATTACCCACCATCAGGAGTGTCCATATCGTGTAGTATAGGAAGATTGTGGTGGCTACGATGAGCGCGGCCATGCCCACGATTTTGTCCAACTATAAGGGGATCAGCGACAGCTAGACGCGCTGGGGTGGAACGTACCATGTCTCCAACAATCTGAACCTTATCGACTTTGTTCAGACGCAAAGATGGAGGAAGTGAGCGGGTTGTTGCGTCAAGCATACCGTGGCCTTGTACGGAAATTGCAGCAACTTCCCCAGACTGAAAAGGCTTGGCGCATCAAGTTTCCTTTGCCCAAGGCTGCCTGGCTCGCCATCTCGCAAATTTGTCAAACACACCCTCCGGATGGACATCCCCACCATAAGGAGGACGACGACAACCTCGATCCGTCGATAGTCAAGCAGATCGACCTATCTACAATAATGGCAGACACCATGTTCTTACCGTCGGCTGTCCGACTGCCCACCCCGCCACCTCCAGACACCTCGCACTCACCAGGACCGTCCGGTGCCAGGAGGAAAAGGTCGCCACCGTCACGGTCACCGTCGCCACGTCGACGAAGGTCACCGCCCATGACCGCGAGAGATGGCGCGAGAGGGAGCGGGCCCGCCGGAGCAGAGCGCGAGATGGATGAAAGAGAACGACAGCTCCGAGAACGATTCTCATGGCGAGAAAAAGACGAGGCCCCACGAAAGCCGATGACCGAGGAGGAGAAACAAGCCGCGGCCAAAGCCGAGTATGAGAAGCTGTTGACGATGCGATCTGGCGGAACCTACATCCCACCAGCCCGGTTGCGTGCTCTTCAGTCACAGATCACGGACAAGACGAGCAAAGAGTACCAGCGTATGGCGTGGGAAGCGTTGAAAAAGTCGATCAACGGACTGATCAACAAGGTCAACGTCTCCAATATCAAGTATATCGTCCCGGAACTGTTTGGCGAGAACTTGATCCGGGGTCGAGGACTGTTTTGCCGAAGCATCATGAAGGCGCAGGCGGCCTCTTTGCCCTTCACCCCGATATACGCCGCCATGGCCGCGATCGTCAATACCAAACTGCCGCAGGTTGGGGAGCTTCTTCTTAATCGACTGATCGTTCAGTTTCGAAAGGCGTTCAAACGAAATGACAAAGCGGTCTGCCTGTCATCCACCACATTCATCGCCCATCTGTGCAACCAGCAAGTGGCCCATGAGACGGTGGTGGCGCAGATCTTACTGCTCCTCCTTCACAAGCCCACCGACGACTCGGTGGAAATCGCGGTGGGGCTGACCAGAGAGGTCGGCCAACATCTGGAGGAAATGAGCCAGCCGATTGCGTTGGCAGTCTTTGATCAATTTCGGAGCATTCTCCACGAGGCCGACATCGACAAACGTGTTCAATACATGATCGAGGTCCTCTTCCAAGTGCGCAAGGACCGGTACAAGGACAATCCTGCCATCAGAGAAGAACTCGACCTCGTCGAAGAAGAAGACCAGATCACACATCAGGTTGACCTCGATGACGACATTGACGTTCAGGACTCGTTGAATATCTTCAAGTATGATCCTGAATGGGAGCAACATGAAGACGCCTACAGGAAACTGAAAGCGGAGATTCTGGGAGAAGGCAGCGACGATGAGGATGAAGGTGGCAGCAGCTCCAACGACGACGACGAGGATTCTTCCGAGGAAGAAGCCGATCAAGAAAAACAGATGGAAATCAAAGACCAAACAAACACCGACTTGGTCAACCTGCGACGAACAATCTATTTGACCATCATGTCCAGCTTGGATTTTGAAGAGGCATGCCACAAGTTGATGAAGATCCAGCTGCCTCCCGGTCAGGAGCCAGAGCTCCCTTCCATGATCATTGAGTGCTGCTCGCAGGAAAAAACATATTCCAAGTTTTTCGGACTCGTCGGCGAACGATTTGCCAAGCTCAACCGCATGTGGACCGACTTGTTTGAGCAGGCCTTTGCAAAGTATTATGACACCATCCATCGGTATGAGACGAACCGATTGCGGAACATAGCCCGATTCTTCGGTCATCTCCTCAGCACCGACGCCATTGGCTGGCACGTTTTCTCCGTCATCCATCTCAACGAGGACGAAACGACGTCCAGTAGTCGGATCTTCATTAAAATCCTCTTCCAGGATTTGGCCGAAGCTCTGGGCATCCCCAAACTCCAAGAAAGATTAAAGGACGATATTCTTCGACCCAGCTTTGCCGGCATCTTCCCTATGGACAATCCCCGAAACACGCGCTTCTCGATCAACTATTTCACCAGCATCGGCATGGGTGTGCTGACGGAAGAAATGCGCGAGCACCTCAAGAATCTACCCAAGCCAGAGCCCGCTGCACTGATGGCACCTCCCAGAGAGGATACGTCTGACTCGGAAAGTGTCAGTTCGTATTCGAGCTATTCGAGCTACTCCACCAGCAGGTCGTACTCCAGTTCTAGAAGCCCGGCCAGAGGCAGAGATCGAAGGGCCATCGCCGATGGTCGCGAACGAAGTCTGGAGGACCGAAGGCGAGGCAGGAGCCCTAGTCGCACTGTTTCGAGGTCCCGGAGCCCTCCCTGGCGATCTGCAAGGAGTCGCCGTCGAGGCGACAGCGAACGTCGATGACCACCCCCGGAGATTTCGCTCCCTTGTGTCTGAACAAGGAGCCGGGCAATGCTCGCTAAGCTGGGGATCGTCAAAAATGATGGTAGGAGAGGAAGTCAGCCGTATATTCTTTGCCAACTGCCCCGTGGCATCTGCTCGACTCGCTATCGCACCCAGTTGTCACAGGATCTCTGTGACTAGGTCTGAAATTACTTCGTGCACTGGGCTGGCAAATTTGTCACGTGACTCTTCCTCAGTTTGACGAGGCCAAGGATACAGAAAGATGTGGTCGGCCTATACTTAATTGACTTTACAATTGCTTACCCTGAGATAAAACGACTTCTACTTCCCAGCCGCCCTGTCTCAAACATATGACCACAATTACTGGAACGGTTGAACCTTTCAGTTCACTTTTTTCAATCTATCCAAGTGCAACTTGTCAGATCGTGTATTAGGAGTCAACTGTTCTGTTTTTGATTGTATGAATCTCAGGATTAGTTATATACACTGATTTCGTGCGAGATTTGACAGGCTGTAACTATGTTCACCAGCCAACCGGCTCACCCCACAGGCAGAACCTCATTATGGGCCTCTTGGAGGCTGACAGCACCATTATGGCCTGGCAATGCCGGATCGGGAGAGGCTTTCTGCGTGGCGTTTTCACCTCTCATACTGCCACGCATCTTCCAACCTATTTGAATGCAGCAATAAAGGCGTCAACCTTGGCCTGACCGTCTTTTGTGTAGATTGGTGATCAAGCAAAAGTTGCCGAAATGGCCCATGAGTTGCTGACGCGAGTTCTGCTGGATAGATGAGAAAGGTGGATCGAGCGTGTTCTAGGAATGAGAGTTCGACAGGAGCCAAAGCCAACGAGGATTTTGCAAATCGACTCCTGTAAATGGCAATACATCTGTGCGAAGCCCAGTGTCGCACCCCCATGTATAGCAGAGCGTCTAGTCCTCGTCATCATCATCCTTTATGGTCTTAACGCCGCCCGCGATATGCTGCTGTTGGTACATCTGGCGCAATCTGATCCTAGAGGGCTTTTCTATTCTTCAACTTTTTACCATCATTATTCACTTGGTGGTTGTCATCTGTCGGCTTCGTGGTGGTGGGCAATGCGTAGAGTGCACCGCCGACAAAGACAATCGCGGCACCGACCATGACGCCAAAAGGCAATTGGTTGCCGAAAAGCCAGATCGAGAGGATCAAGCTGGCGAGTTTGCGGATGTTGAGCACGATGCTGACAGTGAGGGAGGAGGACTTCGCTGAGAGACGGTTGACGCCGGAGATGCAGATATACTGTGTCAAGGCATTGGCGAAGAGAAGGGGAACGGACATGGGGACGGCCGCGACATAGCGGAACAGCGAGGTTCGAGCGGTGATGCCGAAGCGTGAGGCTGGAGAGTGTCTGACGTAGGTGCCCAAGGATGGCGAAGATGAGGCCAAGGAACCGATCTCGGTGATAAGAGAGCGGGACTGGAGAAGGAAGAAAGGTAAGGAGAGGGTGTGGCTGTAGAAGAGCGTTTCAGAGGTGATACTCTTGGAGCGGCCATGGCGGGCGTAGAGACCGTCGGCGTAGACGCCCATAAGGGCGGACAGGAGGAGAGCGAGGGTGAGAAGCGCGAAGCCGGGAACTTGGGACCACACTGCCGAGGCGCGCCAGGAGATTGGCTCGGAGAGAGTGAGGGTGGTAAAGTCGGCCTCACGACCGTGGGTCTGAGCCTTTTCTTTGGACCAGGCGTCGGAGATGGCGGCGCACACCACGCCGACAAAGAGGAGGAGAACGGCGCAGATCTTCTGGGGTGGATAGGTTCGCTGGCCGACTACACGGCCAATAAGCATTGTCGCGACGGGCCCGGCGGAACGAAGGATGATGTGCAGAGGGACTGAGATGCGGTATTTGAAGGCCGTATTGTTGAGAACGTTGACAGAAAGGAAGAAGGCGGTGTATATGAGCCATTTCTTCAACGGGATCGATCGAGGACGAAGGAATAAGTTCCGCCAGCTGCGCGAGTAGGACAGATGGCCGGGGAGAGTGAACAGGGAGGTCAGGAGGAACTGAAATGCGGTGATGAGCGGTCCAGACGAATGCGACGTGTGTATTAGAGATTCCAGAGTGTAGACGTTGGAGCAGCAGCCGCCGAAGATCAGCATGAGCGTCGGTGCCCAGATCTGGAGGATGTCGCTAGTGGTTGAGAGTTCTTGATGATGGGGGTTGGTCGGGGGGGGAGCAAGTGATGTTGACGGCGGTACAGCACCACCATCCAGGTATATATGGCCATTCGACGCCTTCCCGTTTACATATGCTTTCTTCTTTCTGCGAAGAGTAGTCGACAACGTGTTGTCGATTCTTGTCCTGTCCGCCATATTGAAGAGAGGCACGCATTCACACTCTCGGTCTTGGCAAATCACTCTTCCAGGTCACATGGCCGAAGATCTCTGCAATTGATCGTTTTTGACGTTACAGCAAAAATGGTTGTCTTCGACATGGCGCAATGGAGAGTAATTGACTGCCATATTCTAGACACACTCCTGAGGTGGCAGAGCCACAAGAAAAGGAGGTGAGCCGAGAAGTCTTGGCAACTGTTTGCGATTTGGTCCTTGGGGCCGACCATTGTGATGAGAAGTCCGAAGCCCCAGTCTTGTAAAGCTGTTCCTGAGGCCATACCACGAGTGCAGACTGATCGGTTGGAGAATTCTTCTACCGTCCATCCCGTCCTTGCCTGTCCCTCCCGTTCAACTTTTGGGAACCTCCCTCGACATGCTCTTCTTCAGGTAAATTGCCCGGTCCTTGTTCTCCGAGTACCGTCGTCTCAGGTCTCTGACTGGCGCCCTTTAGCTTCTTCAAGACCCTCATACAACAGGTCGTTACGGTCGAGCTGAAAAACGACATTTGCATTCGTGGCACACTCAAGTCTGTGGACCAGTACTTGAACATCAAGCTCGACGACATCACCGTGCTCGATGAGTTGAAATACCCGCACTTGAGCTCGGTGAAGAATATTTTTATCAGAGGAAGTGTGGTGCGATACATCCATCTGCCGCCAGATAAGGTTGATAGAGGTCTGCTGGAAGATGCATGTCGGAGAGAGGCGATGAGTCAAAAAGGAAAGGCCATGTAAAGATGATGTGTAACGAATCGACGGACTGGAAGAAATCTCGACCGAGCAGCACGATCATGGATGCGAGTCATCACTTATGCGCTGTTGTCTGCGTGTGAGTTGGCCGCATGAGTCTGAGCAAAAGGAGGGAGAGAAGAGGCCACCAAAGTTGCGCCTCCACCGCAAGGCTGAGGCCTCTTCCCCGGCTGCTAACAACTGTCAAACCTTTCGCCGGTATACTGAGGACTACAGCAGAGCCTGCCTTGGCCCTTCCCAGTGCACATACTCGAAGGTGGACACTGTGACAGCTGCTTCACTTCAAGCTTGAGCAGTCTGAAAACTCCATTGATTGGTCCTCCGGATCAAAGGCGAAGAGAATGCTTCTTTTCGAGATTTGTCATCTTGGGACGGTCCAACCTCAAAGCTCGACCTGAACCATCCTCGCCTGGAGGTGTGCAGAGAACCGCCGAGGCCAGCCGATGGGAAAGAATCCGACATAGAATCCACATGGAATCCACATCATCCGGCACCTCCTTCTGGAGACCCTTCAGGCGAAACGGAGGACTCACTGAGTGCCAGATACTGCTTAGTCTTGAGATAGCGACAGTGACGAATATATCATTGTTATTCAATTCAAACCCCTTTTGCCCTCTTTATCCCTAGCACAACTCAGATCTCAACCTGTGGGAACCTAAGAACAGTTGCCGTGCTGGACTTGAGATTCGTTGGCGAAAAGGGTTACAGACGTCATTATACACCATATCGCAATTGGCCATCCCCCGAACCCCATCCTTCGGCGTCTGCTTCGACCTTGAATAAGCCGTTTTTCCTTTTCTCTGCGTCCCACTTTTCAATCCAGCTTTTCATCTTCTCCCTGGTTCTGGCACTGCCGACATTGACGGTCGGCACGATCCGATTGATTCTCAGGGCGCAGCAGAACATGGTTAATTCTCGAAACGAGCTGTGTTCGGAGTATGGCACCCCGAAGCAATTTGACTCGCGCGTACTGCCGCGCTGGGGTGTCAAGTCTCGCATGGTGAACCGACTCTTCCAGGCGTCTGAGTTCAAAACTGTGCTCACCGCCGGGTTCTCTGTCAAACGCGAGGCCGGAGGGCGGTAAGACCAGCCCGTGGGCCTAAATCCCACCACTCGAGTGAAGTGTCCGTTGTAGGTCTTGAGATAGTCATGTAACGTTTCCGCCCGGATTTCCATCAGCGTGTGCATGTGGATTTGTGCCTCCAGTGGATTGCTCGTCAGGCGGGAGTTGAGTTCTGGATCCTCGAGACAGAGACATACTCGCATCTTCCCCGGTGGGGCGTAAATCTTTGAGTTGAGTGCTTTGGCAATGCCCAGACAGATCCGTTCTTTGCCGATGGAATATGTGCCGATGACGACGAGAAGGCGGCCGCGTAACTTTGGCTTTTGCTCCGGCATGTGTGGATGATCTTCTTTCTTGACGATGCCGTTTTCTCCCTGCTCAAAGAATTTCGTCATGGTGGCACCCGCCCGTTCCAGTTTGGCTCGCTCCCAGCTGTCGTTCACACCGGCACTCTCCTGGGACATACTGACACACATCTGAGCGCATGCATCGATGACGTCGTTTTGACTCGGGAACGAGTATTTTGGCGTCAGGTAGGTCGTGTCCAAGTAACAAGTATCAATGACCTGTTGCTTGGTCTGCCCGGTGACCGCGTCGACGACCTCGGGCCGAAGCAGAGGATGGTTGACGTGCGCTGGACACGCCCGAAAGTCACCACAATGAAGAACCCGAGTCATCTTTGGAGACCCATCCTTGGTCTTGCCGATGACCTTCTCAAACAAGAACAGAGCTGAACCGGGGCAGTGATTTGCTGGGATCATCGTTACGAAAACGCCGTTGGTGTTGGGCACCTCGGTCTTCTCCTCAAATTCAAGTGGCACGACCCACTGAGGGTCGACCTTCAGCTGCTGAAGCATTAAATTGCAAGTGACCTTGCTGGCATAAATCGGTCCATGACACCACGAAGAAGTGAGACCGATGTAGTGGTCACTGTGAAAGTGGCTGAGGAAATATGCATTCTGACCCTCGACCTTGCCGTATCGAAATGCGTCCACACAGATGAAGAAGCCCGGCACAATCTTGTAGAATGGACAGGTTCGCTGGTAGGCTGGTTTTCCTCGAGATTGGACCTCATTGGCAGCGGCCATTGCCCAAGCAGCGTCTTCGGCGTGACCAGACATCAGACGAGCAAAAGCGGAGCCCTTTCCCTCACTGTCTTTGGCCAAGGTGAATGGATTTGATTGGGCGGGTCTTGCGATAGCCGCTCGTTGAAATCGCCTTGAAAATGCCAGCTCCATACCGAGGGATACACCGATGCCCGAGGCTGCCCCCCCTTCTGCTTTCGAGAACGTCATGTCTGCCGCTGAAGATGTCGGTAATGGCGAAGCAGCACCATCGAGGCAAGCGTTCACATGGGCAGAAGCCTGGGGTTCGGACAATCCCTTCATGCTCCCGTCGCAGATTGGACATCGCGCCACGGCTTCCTCTGGTGCAAAGTCATCTTGAAAGTCGTCGTTGACGTTGGTTGTTTTGATGCTCTCACCGCCGCTCTCTGACTTTGAGTCCTCGTCCAAACCCACCTCCATTTCTCGCTGTTCCTCCATCCATCGTCTTTCCATGTCTTCTTCACCGTTTGAGAAAAGGTCGTCCTTCTCCAAATCATCCTCTTCTCCAAACTCTCCAGGCACAAAGACACTGGTATCTTCATAGTTCAGTGATGGTATTGGACCCTCACCAGCGTTCACTCGCTGATGTAGATCGTGGTCTGATGCGAAACTGGGTCCAAATGAGGGCGAATTTAATGGCCTCGTCGGTGTTGTTACCCTTGGACTAACAGGGTCGATGTTCTCTCCGTCGTCAACTTGATGGCCACGGCGAAAATCCAACTCACTCGCTGGGTCGGCAGCCATAGTATGGCCACTTCTGGCCAGCAACGCTGAGTCAAAATCCTCGTCATCGCTTGAATCTTCCACAAAACCACCTCTCCGTTTCGGGGTGCGGGAACCCTTTGATTGTGCCTTGTCTTTCTCTTCGCTCATAGGCCCATCATCGCTTGAACCAGTCGCAAGGGGAGCTCCACGCTCCGGTGATGGCGTCCGAACCAACAGATCTGCATCTCCGGTGCTTGTGCGCCTCTTTTTGATAGGAGTGGCATCTTCATTAAACCTCGAGACCGGCGGCGAATCAGATGGTGGAACGACGAGAGTCTTGGAGCGCTCATGCTGATGAGGAGTTTGATGTTGATTCGCAAAGAGGGTGCCGGAATGATTACCAGGGTCTTCAAAGAAGAGGCCAACGTCTGGTTTTCCTCTGGTACTGTCTGTGTCTCGCTTCTCTGCTTTGCCAAAGAAACTCAGAATGCTCTTATTTTGTCGGAAACCGTTCTTGTTGGAATTGCTTGCTTTAGGGGTCAGCCGACCGAGCATTGGAGCCTGTGACATTGAAGACCGAGAATTGGCATTCTCAGAGGTTGGAAGGTAACCAGACCGTACGACCTTTCTTTCGATTGCCGCCGGTGGGGTTGGAGGACGGCCAATGGACGGAGGAAGGGCTCTGGACGCAGGTAAAGAGGCGTTGGTTCTAGGATTCCTGAACATGCTAGGAGCATCAGTCTAGGTCGTTGTCACCTCCATCGAGAGAGTGAATTTGTGGCGTTACAACTTATGGCGCATGGCATTGTGCTGAAGAGGTTTGCTCTAGGCGGACGTTTGGCCCCATAATGCGCGTTGCCAGCGCGAGCGCGTCCAAGGCTCGCTAAAAGTTGCCCGCAGCATGATGCAATGTGATGACCAACCTTTTTTTAATTTGATATCGACACCCTCTTTCATGGGCATCTGAATCTGCTATCCTTCTGCGCAATTGTTTGTCACTGCCGCAGGCACAGGCTTGGGCGCATGTCGGCGGGCGTCGAGCGGCTCAAGGATGAGGTGAATTTTCTCCTTGGTTGGACATGCACAGGCTTATCGGTTGCAGGGCACAAGACAGCAGGTCATTGTCGCAGGAGCCGTTGCAGGCCTTGTGTCCAGATTCTGCATTGCTCCCCTCGATGTTGTCAAGATTCGCCTGCAATTGCAACCTCATTCTCTTTCAGACCCGCTGTCTTGCGATGGAATCAAGGGACCGATCTACAAGGGCATGTTCTCAACCATGCGGGCCATTGTCCGACAGGAGGGCATAAGGGCATTATGGAAGGGCAATATTCCGGCTGAGCTCTTATATGTGTGCTATGGGGGCGTCCAGTTCACGTGTTATCGTGGTATCACCGAGCTTCAGGCTCAATTGCCCAGGCGATTACCTCCCTCCGCAGAATCTTTTGTCAGCGGGGCCGGTGCGGGAGCCGCTGCTACAGCAGTGACATATCCTCTGGATCTGCTTCGAACTCGATTTGCTGCACAAGGTACCGATCGGATTTACCGTGGTCTCCTCAGCTCGGTCAAGGACATTGTGCAACATGAAGGTCCGACAGGGTTTTTTCGCGGTCTCAGCGCCGCGGTCGGTCAGATTGTTCCCTATATGGGTCTCTTTTTTGCCGGCTATGAATTCTTCCACCAGTACATAGGTGGTAAGACTCTGCCGTTTGGCTCTGGGGATGCCTCTGCTGGTGTGTTTGCCAGCGTCCTTGCAAAGACGGCAGTATTTCCTCTGGACCTGGTGCGGAAGAGACTCCAAGTGCAAGGTCCTACTCGATCCAGGTACATCCATACCAATATTCCCGAGTATCGAGGAGTTGTCAGAACCCTTGCGCAGATCCTCAAGATGGAAGGTATCCGGGGCTGGTATCGTGGTTTGACCGTTAGTCTGATCAAGGTATTGTTTCCAGTCCGGATCCTTTCGAGTCCAGGCTGATCATGAATCAGGCTGCCCCTGCTTCGGCGGTCACCATGTGGACGTACGAGCGTGTCCTTCGCGCATTAGTCACCACCGACACGAACGATGAGATGTGGGAAATGTATACAGGTTACGAGGATGATGACTAAATGTGAAACAGGAGCTCATGATCATTTGGCTGACAAAGAATTGAGCCAAATTGAATACACTCTTCAGAATTCCTGCGTCGTCCCAAAGAAGCATGTTGGCTACGTCGCTGCTATGGACAGCCCGCTCAACACCTTGTTCCCTGAAGGCCATCATGTGCACACCTTACAGGCGCACTGGAGGAGCAGAAATCGATCATGAAGACGAGCATCATGAGACGCGTGGTACCGGCGCATGAATTGGTCTCTCGTTGCCTGCAGAGAACGCACCGTGAGTCCTTTCCCATATGCACGTGCAACGTGTAATGATGTGGATTTAGGCTGCTCCGTCCGCTGGGAACGTGGCGGACTGAACTCAAGGAAAGGTTCTCATATTCGGACAGTGCATTCTTCGATCTCGTGGCACAGTCGACTCTGCCTTGCTGCTGTCGAATATACTTGGCAACGAAGTAAATTCAGATCTCCTCCTTTACCGCCGGCACAGTCATGAGAAAGATTCCAGAGCGGACTGACACCGTCCCATGGCACGCAACACGAAGCAACACCACGACATGCTTACCAAACGCAACCGCTGGGACACATCTTCAATTTGCCGCAAGTGTGAAGACACTGGATAACGAGAAGCAAGACTCAATTGCTTTTGTGGGTTCAAGTGTACAGATTGATGGCCAGCATGAAAATGGAGCAAAGTCTGCGGTGTCCTAAGGAGGACGAGTTTGAGCTGGACCATACCATCTAGATTCACAGTCAGCAGCAATATGATCAGAGAATCGTGAGGAGCTAGGCTGGTCGAAACGGCCAAGTGTACGAGGCAGAATCAGCAGGGCAGACACCACGTTTTGTCAGACGCAGAAATGTCTGATGGAGAGAAAGGTTCGCAGACTAGGCAGAGACCAAGGAATTCATGCAAAATCTAGAAATTTCATTTCCTGACCCATATCCCAGATTGGTCATCTCCCAAACCTCATTTCGGCTCCCGCGAACCTCCATAGACCCCTCAGGAATCCTTGATACTCAACCCTCGTGCTACTACCACTGCCGTGGCCTCCTGAATCGCCTACACAAAATATTTCTGATAACCTGATCTGCCACGGAGGATATCCATCCAATTTAACATAAGGACCGAAAACAATGACCAAGTCCGGTTCACCCGGATCGACCTCTTTTAGAGAGGCTCTCGTTGTGTGCCCGACCATGGGCTTAGATTCAGTGATGGCTGTGGTGGCGCTGATTTCAGTGTTGATGAGATCCAAAGTGATGTCTTTCGGCGTGATCTTATGCGACTGTGACATCTCGGCCAACGTCCTCGTGAGGTCGACAAGTGTGTCTCTTCCATCAGCAGCAGACAAGAGGAGGAGGTTCAGATGCGGTCTCGATGCCAATTTAGTAGTCCCATTCTTGCCATTGGCCATCTGAGCGCCGATTCGGGGCGACGAGGTGGATGACGGACTCATCGAGGGATGGTTCGCGGCATAGACACTAAGACTCGGTGCAGCAGGCGCGGGGCCGAAGTATGAGGCCAGCTTTTGGTTCACCAATTCCTGTAGTGCCGTCATGTGCAACTTCAGGATTCCAGACTTTTCGTACACGCTCAGCAAGGGTATTCCCGCAGCCGACGACCAGGCGCAGAGCTCGGCGACATCGTCCATCAGCGCTTCCAGTCCTCCATCTTCCTCCACTCGAAACTGTAAAATCACGCTCAAGTGCTCAGGTAACCGACCCAGATTCTTGACGTCTTTTTGTATATACTCGGGGGTGCGGTGGTGGTAATGCAAGATGGCGATGACCCGGTCGATGGTAGCATCATAGATCTGGCGTAGCCGGATGTAGATCCCGAAGATGAGTTGAATGATGAAGTACAGCAGGAAGTGTACCTTGGCTTTTAAGAACGGACGCACCCGTCTCTTGTGACCTCGCCGCTTCGAGCTGGCACCACTGGCACCACCGGCACCATTAGCACCATTTCTCGAGGACCGCGAATGTGCGGCAGGAGAAAGGCTGCGTGGAGTAGGCAGATACGGTTCGAGAAGCTTCCTGCGCTCTGCACTCGACAGTTTACCCCCTGCGGCCGCGACATCCAAACGATAGATGGTAGTATCCGCGGCATTGAATGGCGCCATGGTGATGAGAGGACGAAGGTATCTGGCCGACTAACAACAAAGAAAATTGATCGACTGGACGAGCATAATGGAGTCAATGGCCAAAACGCTCAGTTATGCTACCCGATCACCGTATTGAAGCATGGTTGTAGAGAACCACAACAGGTGTCTTTTGGCGGTGGATTTCCAGATTCCACCTCCAACATGGCTGCTGCCAAGCGCCGCTTTGTAGGTGCATTCTGAGAGTGGTGGACTACGTCATTTCCGGCCCGGCAACGCTGGCCCTGAATACAAGATCAATTCTGACGACCAAAACAAACTTTGCGGTGCTCTTTACGTCAACAACGACTGGATTACGTCCCGTACTCTGCCATTGAGTTCAAGAAGCATGGTCAGTCGATTGATCAGGCCACATGGCAGGCCTGCGCCGCCTCATCCGTGCCACTCTATCATCGCTACCTTCAATGCAACGCTCTCGCGATTGGAGCAGAAGAGTGGACAGATATCGACAGGGCGCAGATGAAGCATTATATCATGCGTTGTCGGTACATGCGGCTGGCTGCGAGGTCGACGCGAAGAAGATTCCCCAGGACAACGAAATCGATATTTCGATGATAGATTGAAGGTAAGCAAGCACTGTTTGCTGTTTTGTGTCACGGAAGGAGCACGTCGAGCCGAATCTCGCCTGATGGCGGCCGTACTTGACCTGCCTGAGAATGAGCTTTGACATAAAGGTAGATACCGTGACCTGTACCTAAATTGAAGACTGTGAAGTGCGGTCGCCCTTTTACAACTCCAACCAACAGCTAGGTGACCCAGCACCGATGTCTGGAGTGGGTGAGCAGCTGGTCAGCAGGGAGAGGTCATCTGCCCATCCTGAGGAGGGAGGGGAAGAAATGGAATGGCGGTGAGGGGTCTCTTTCAGAGTGCCAGAGGGCCGAACTGACTGCCAGGAAACGCCCAATGACGTGAGGAAAACGGCATTCTCGGATGGAAAGGACTTTGGCCGAATCGAGATCGCCCTGGCCACCACTTTTAGATCCTGGTTCTGAGTTGGGACGCGGTCCCACAAGTCAAAAGCGCATTGCCGCCAAAGGGTGACCGGGAGGGTGAGTACGAGAAATGTCAAGCTGGGCGGAGATTTTCCTTCTTTTCCGCCAAGGACCCGCCTGCTCGAGGAGGAATATTAGGTTTCCACCTATGTCTCTCTCCAAGACGAACGAGATGTCCTTCCCACCTCAGACTTGCATCCCGCTGAGCTGGAATCAACGCTCTTTGACGAGCTGGGCGTGTCGAAGGGGAGAACCCTCACCGTGATGTTCGGGCACCGGCTATCGATGGAATCTCGGTCGGAGGAAGCAGAATGGAGGATTTTCCCGAAAAAGTGGATCAGTTTGGGTGTGAGGACATTGCCTGTCGAGTTGGGTTTGAACTCCAGACATTTTGGCACGGCTTGGAGATGGGAGAGTATGGCGGCTCTTCTAGATCATGATCGGCCGTTCGTTCGTCGGCGGCTGCTCACATTCTCGGATTGTAAAGGACGAACCATAGAAATAGAATTTCAGGGACCCTCGAGATGATGTTGCGGACAATGAAGAAGACAGCATACTGAACGGCGCTAGATAGAGACTTGTGGGTAGCAAATGAGTGAATAAGAGGAGTCAACAGAGGAGCACAAGGAGATAATTCTGGTGTTTACAGTCAAGGGAAACAAAGGGAGGTGCTCGGCACACCTACCCTCAAATCACTTCCCCATATGGGGATTATATAGCCTGGCCTGTTCCGTTCTTACCGAGGTTCTTCTCCACAAATTCATGAGGCCTCAACACGTAATCTACCCAACCTCTCTGAGATTGCAGGCTCTCGGTCAGTGGGGGAAACAAGTCTCGAATCATGTCGACCGGGGCATTTGAGCAATCCGATCAATCATCGCTGCTCTATATTCCATCAAAACGGAAGGCGCTGCCAAGAGCGAAGCAGGCCTGCATGAGATGCAGGAAGCAGAAACTGAGGGTAGGCAAGTTGAATGGCGCCGACTCCACCGTGGAATGAGGGACACTGAGTCCTGTTTGACGGGCATAGTGTGACAATGCGAGACCGTGCATGTTGTGCCAGCGGGGAGGAGTGGAATGTCGGGAAAGACCACAGAAAATAAGGTATGATCGAATGACTGAACCTGAGCGGACGGTTAAAGTTTATATCTCAAGGCTGCGGAATGGGCCTCCCCTGCCTGCATCACCTCAATCCATCCGGAATTGCGCAATATCAACGCCGTCTGAAGGACGTCAAACTCCACAGAGATCAGCATCCCTATTGCCCAGTCCGAGACCCGACCTCAGTCCTGCCGCTGGGAACAGCCCCGGAGAGCGGGAGAGAGAGCGGTCAGAGACATATCGAGGGAGAACATCCACATATGGGATGGTGGATCAGGCGCGTGACGTTTGTGAATCAGGCCCTTGTCTTCCGCTGATGTGTTGTAGCTCTTCCGAGATCATAATTCATCGGCCGGATTAAGTCATGCCGCCCATGCCATCCCCGGTGGCAGTCCTGGGCCTGAGTCCTCTGAGAACAGCGAACAGTCTCTGCCACTCAGGGAAGCTATTGGAATGGACTTTCCACCAGCCGACGTGATTGATTTCCTCCTTGAGGCCTACATGGACTCGGTGCATTGGTTCATGTTGATCATCCACGAACCTTCCCTGCGAGCCGAACTCAAAGTCTTGATGGCGACCGGACACGTTCGTAAAGATCGAATACCATTTCTTGTCCTTGTCCTTGTCGTCATTGCCACCGGTGCAAGATACGCAGCCGCGGAAGAGATGGAGCAACGTTGTCCCGGCCACGACCTGAAATATCTACGGCTCACGCTGATTCGCAAGGCGGAAGAAATGCTCCTGGATGTCTTTGACAATGGCGACATTGAGGCCGTCCAAATATCCATCCTGCTTTCGTCCTACTATTTATATGACAGCCGACCCAAGCGTGCTCTGGCCCTCCTCGGGACGGGACTAAAGGCGGCCCAAGGCTTGGGCCTGTCGAACGAGGCCAGATGGAAGGTCTCAGACCCTATGGTCACGGAGATCTGGAAAAGAATTTGGTGGGCACTCTACGTCTGTGAAGTGTACGTGCCGTTCACTCTGCTGCTGAAGGGATGAACTGAAGGCTTCCATTTAGATTTGGTGCGATCAGCTACGGGATGCCCAGCATGATTGCCGACAAAGACTGGGACGTCTCGATGCCCGCAACGACAGATGACGTTTCCATGAAATGTCCAGGATTCCACTCTCTCGAAACCTTCGAAGGTGAATCATTCGGAGACGTCACCATCCTTTCCTATCAGCGGTACAAGTTTCGCCTCTACCGCATTGCTTCCTCCATCACCCAAGACATTTATCTGCGGAAAGAGGCCACGGTCCGCCAGATCGTTGATGAAATAAAGACGATCAACCAGAGATTACTTCAATGGGAGAGACATATTCCTCCGGAGCTGCAATTGAAGTCTTTCAAAGGGAACAGGACGGATTCGCCGAACACGGCCATCACCAAGACATTTCAGCGTCAGGCCCTGGTTCTCCAGCTGTCATACGATAACATACAGCTGGTCCTGCACCGCCCCCTGTTGACCATGAATCGAGTACCCCGGAACCCTGCCATTCAACTCGATTTCCAAGGCCCGGGACGAGACATACCCAGAATGGAAAAAGGCTCAACGGATACGGTCAATGACATGATCAAGACAAGTAAGTATCGGTGTTGGGAGTCCGCGGTGAGGACATCCCGCATCGGCGAGCATCCCGATGTCCTGGCTGCGGTGCAAAATACCCATGGCGCAGCTTACGCCGGCATCCAATGTTTCACGGCGGGTGTCGTGCTCGGCATTTTTGCCCTTTCAGATCCTCTCTCCAGTCAAGCTCATCAGGCCAAGCAGGCCATTAGCAGCCTCATCAAGTTGCCCAAGATGCACGGATACAGGACCACGGTATCTGACCAATGTGGCACCATTCTGGAAGAGCTGGTTCGTTTAACATTGGCCGAAGAAATGAAATCTCTTCTCGCAGATGCCCACGTCGCCGGTGGCAATCACCGTCCACATGGCAGCGAAAACAACAGAGAAGTCGTCGAATCCTTGGCCTGGCACGACCCTCTCTTGTCGTCCTCTCATACCGACTGTGTGAACAGAGGCACGCAGCAGTCGCCCTTTTGGACGCAACCAGAGCAAGACGATCCTTCCGAGAGCAGTTCAGCATCGCAGCTGGAATTGCCGCCATATCTTGTTTATGGGAATTACAGCGATGCCTTGTCATGTCTCCAGGATGGTATGACATGTCTGGGATGATGCATTTTCGTTTCCCGGCTGACCCGTTGATCTGTAGTCTTCCGTGAAGGCCGGACAGGCGTCAGCTCACGTACCGGCGGCCACACCCCGGCGAGACCACTCACGGCGAATGAAGATTCATCCCTTGATTGCCCGACCTTTCCACTGTCTCAAAACCGATCACTCACGGGATTTGAGAACACGGGCCATCAAACGTGGATCTGGGACGACCTCTTTTGGCTGCATGACATCAACCAATTGCCGACCTTGACGTAACGTACGAGTAGTACATGATCAAAAGGTAAGGGGGGACCGCCCATTCGAAGAGGCCAGAGTCTATCGACACAGGTCCGACGTTGAGTCATCACTCCATCCGTCCAGTCCGGTTCCGCCATCCAGCACCTCCATTCTATCGAAGTGGATGAGTGTATCAGAGGCATAACCGTCGAGATCCCAGTTTGTCGTGGCAGTCTTGGCCTCTTCAGCCTTTCGTTTCAACCTCTCCCGGGCAGTCGCCAACATTGACATGGTTACGTCTGCGGCGAAGTAAGTTTCCCTCATCAAGTCCATCATCCTCAAGCAGATTGGAAGGCTTTGTGAGCTCGAGAGTTGACACGCTGAGAGTTGAGACTGGCTGTTGACCAAATGGGTGACGGCGGCCGATTCTAAGACGGCCAGTGCAGTCACTGGAAGACGGCCGATCCAACCTTCAGCGTGAAGGCGGCTCAAGATATCTGTGATATCCATTGCCGTCCGGAAAACCATGACCCTCGAAATCGAATGCAGCTTCAGGTCAGTCGGACCGGACACTGGGCGACTCAGATGAGGCCGATAGAGGGTGCTGAGTGTCATCAAAAAGAACCCGGCAAGCAGGGCTTTGTGGACTTTCACCACTGCCCGTTCATTCTCCTCGTCAAAATCGCCGCCACTACAGCGGCAATGTTGAGCCTTCACTGGCAGGGATTCATACCAACCTTGAAGCTCTTGACCACAGCGGATGACCAGGTGAGGATCTTGTCCTGACCCCTTTGGGGCGAGTGAGGCGGTGAGTGTTGTCTGCTGGCCTCTTCCCGGGACTTGTTTAACGGAGTACTGCGTAGCCAATACCTGGTTGATGTATTCGGAGAGCTGAGACAATGCCATACACAGCGTGGCCAGGGTTTCCATTTCCACTGGTCCCAGCGCGTCTGCACCCAGCGCTTGTCCGAGTGTATGCGACGGCGTCGTCTGGTCAAAATCCTCTAGCTGGAGATTCGGGACGTCAAAACTATGAAATTTGATCTGTGGTGGCCTTCGCATCGCTACCGCTAATAGGGAATCTCTGATGGCCAAAGACCACCATGTCCTTCTGAGCATGTGTTGCCTTGGCAAGTCATCAGTCTGAATTTGGGTGTGAGCGTTGAGTCCGATGCGGTTCGCGTGGGATATGGCGATTCCTATCCAGTAATAACTGTCTCGGTGGACGTCAAGGGTCTCGTCCCAAAGACTCAACAACAGGGCGGCCTGCAGAACGACCAGATGATCAGACTCGACGTCCAGATCATGAAGCAGCCTGGCACGTTCAAAATATGTCCTCCGAGCTCTCTTACGACTCCCATACCCCATATCGCTGTCGATGAATGCCGAAGCAGCAAACATCATCGACTGGAAAAGAAGCAGGCTGACCGTCCGGGAGCCATCGTCCCTCTGCACGGCGAGAAAGATCTCTTCTAGATTCAGCATTGGTGTGAACGGGTGGACCCATGTGGCGTAACTTCGGAGGAGTTCGTCACGAAGGCTCGGGTTCGGCAAGCTGAGAGCACCTCGCTTGTAAAGGTGTTCAATATCCTCCGGTGCTCGGTCGTCGGAAAGTGGCGAGATGTATCGAGGGAGGTCAAGTTCTGTGTTTGCCCGACACGGTGTGACCTGTGGTTGTGGACCGTTGAACGACAGCATCTCGTAGCAGAGGAATTCCTCATCGATTGGGCAGTTCGCACCATCATGTCCTGGTCCTTGCACTGGACGAGGGAAGCTTGGCTCGTAAGTCCTCCACGAGCTATTCTCTGCCGCAGTCCAGCTTTCATTAGCCGCAGCGACCGAATTCTGGACGACATCGGGAGCGACTGATTGCTCGTGGACATCCTTGATGTCGTTGAAGTCAACAATTGCACAATAGAAAGGACTCTGCCCATCCTGATCTCTGGCATCGAGTGGAGGGGTGACCAGGCCTAGAATTTGATCTGTAGCGCCTCGTCTTTTTCGTTGCGGGATAATGCAAGACATGCCATCCAGCTTGCAGTTGGTGCATGGAATCTCACTCCTGACGACGTCACACCGGACTTTTCTGACTCGACAAGACTGACATGCGTGCGGAGTCCGCCTTATCTGATGAGCCCGACGCAAAGCATGCATGGTAAGTACAGCATCAGACCGGCCCAACGATTTGGATTCGTCGTAATGGAATGACCAACTCCAGCTCGATCAGGTCGCTTCTGCCGTCCACGAGAAGGTTGAGATATAATCAGGCACCAGGCGCCTATTCTCGCCGGCACGGCTCTATTCAGCCGGGTCTGTGGAAAGACGAATCAGCAAGAATTGGACAAGTGGCCCAGATACCGGTGATCACCGTAGGATCCAGAATTCCAAAACCTTTTGGCAGCATTCGAGCACTAGCTTCCTGTTTACATACGGGTTCGTGGTCCACCGGGACCGACCGAAATGTATTCGACTTCCGGTGGAACGGCATGGGGTGTATGATTGCCTCGGGAATTGGTTCCCGGACCTTGGGTATGTTTTCTCAAACGAAAAGCCTGACTATGCGGGTGATATTGTCGACAAGCTCTGATAGCATAGAATTGGGACTGTCACTTGCCTCCCAAAGGAGTAAGACGAGCCCATTGTCACGTCTGGCAATACACACCGAATCTGTTCACTTTCAAATCAGAACACCCTGAAGAGTGCATCCTGACATCCCCCGAGCCTTGAGACGAGTACAGTCTGATGGGCGCCGTTTCGTCGACCCGCGAGCCTCGTATTTGGAGTGGAGGGGCATAGAAGGAGTTTGGAGCGAGTAAAGTGAACTTTTGGCCTTACCCTTCATTTTTCAGCGCTCAGCATGGAGCGTATAGATGTGGCAAGGGATCAATAGAGTCAATTCACTTTGGGAGTTGTGCAATGCCAGGCTTGAATCGTTCATCAACGTCGACATCGTGGCTTGAGCCGGGCCAGGATGCGCATGCACTGTGGGTGAGTTGTCCTCCAAACTTGTAAAGAAAGAGTTTCCAGACCGCATTTCGTCCACCGCACGGAATTGTCGCAAGGACGATGATATATGCGTGGTTGAATGGATGTGATTCTTGGTTGTGGTCGGTTGACGGTTGACATGAAGCCTTGCTTCCGGCCACTCACAGCCTTGCTTCCGACTTCCGTGCTTCACTTCCGGGCTTGGCAACTATATTCCGTTCTTGATTGGACAATATCAGCACAACCCTCTGATGGCATGGGTGATGGCCGCGGATGGCGCTTTGAGGCCGCTCTGTGCGTCATCTGCCTGACCCGAGTAATGTGTTGATAAGAAGTTCTAGGCCTGGTTTCACCCCGAGACCGGGATTACCGCCTTCCCTCTGCATCTTGGCCACATCCCTCCCAACGCACCAGGTTTGATGTCCAATTGTTGCATTCTTACTGACCTCGTGCGTACAGGGATCTGAGGAAGTGCTGTGAACATGTCAGTTTCCTCATATAAATACAGCGATCATGCCGCGGACCTCTGTGGCAATCTCCGACCGTAAATGCTCTCCAAGGGATCTGAGACTCCCAATGAAGGATGAATATTACCGGCTCTGGCGTAAGTGATCGGCACCATAGCAAAGAAGGTACCATGGAGAAACTCAAGGCAAAGACGATTCGTGTCTCTCGAGGTTTTACCTACCGCTATTACAGCTTCCCAGCGAAGAATGGCCTTCCATCGGTTCTCCTTCTCCATGGATTCCCCGACTCAGCCTGCCTGTGGTCCGAATTTATCAACGACCATCTCTTGCCTGCAGGTTACGGCGTCATTGCCCTGGACTGTCTCGGCTTCGGTGATTCTGACAAGCCCGCCGACACGGGAGCCTACAGTTTCCAGGGCATGGCCAATGACGTAACGGAGATTCTCGACGCTGAGTCGCTGAGCAGGGTGGTCTCCCTCGGTCACGATTGGGGAAGTGTGCTTGCTCAACGAGTGTACAACTTCCACGCCGATCGTGTTTGTGGCCTGGTCATGGTCAATGTGGCATACAATGCACTGAAGAACAGACCGTTTGATGTCGACAGGCACATAAGAGCCGTAGAGCATTTTCTCGGTTACGGGGCGGGCTGGTATTGGAAGGATCTTGTCTCTGATGATGCTCCTGAAATTTTGAACAATCACCTGGAGTCTTTCTGGACTCTCTGCCACGGCGCACCGGAGACATGGCGCGAGACAAAATGCAAGCCTGGCGGGGTCAAAAAGTATCTCCTCGAAAACAAAGTACAGCCTACCCAGGCCTATGCGACTGAGAGTCGAAAAAAAGAATGGATTGAGAGATTGTCCCGTGACGGAATTGAAGGCCCGCTCCAGTGGTATCTCTCCCACGTCTCCGGAGTCCAGCACGAAGCAGAGAAGAGAATTCCGAAAGAGAACCAATCTGTGAGGGTGCCGACTTTATATATCGGTGGTACGAAGGACCTGGTCGCCCCACCAGCATTAATCCTTCCAAGTGTCCAAGCAGGGCTTCTGCCGCATGTCAAGATCATTCACCTGGATGCGGGACACTGGTCTATGCTTTCACAACCGGACCACTTTGGAGAGTGTGTGATAGGCTGGCTCAAGGAGCAATTTTCACCCGACGGCGCGAAGCTCTGAGCTGTGCAGTCCAAGAAGTTGATCCTGCTCCAGCCGTCAGAGGGTTGAGCTCTGAAGGAGAGTCATGTGGCAATTCTATCTTTATCACACTATTGGGATTGACCGACATGTACTTGGCTCATTCAGATAGGTCGATATAACCAGAGACGAGCTGTCCTGGAAGAAGGCGGGAGGATGTCCAAGGAGGCCATTTCCGAACGGCCAGTGAAATCCTTTCAGCTCACCAGACAGTGAACCTATAGACATAAGCTCTTGGCGACCCCAAACGTGACAGATAAATATTTTTCTATGGGGTCCAAGGTGAGCTCCTCAAATCTTGCGACTTGCCCTCTGGCTAGATTGCTGCAGAGAAACCTCCAGGGATTTCCCGTTTCCCGTTTTCTCTCCTGATCTCCTTTTCGTCCCTCGCCCTAGTTATACTTTCTCCTGCTCTCTCTACTATCTCACTCGGGTTCAACGTGTTGACACAACAATTCGTCAACTGTTCGATTGGTTTGTTCTAGCTCGTATAGAAGTGAAAAGAAGTGTTGTTACTTGAAGCTCAAACCCGGTGCTGCCTTTGGCCCCTCCTTCCGTGACCCAAAATAGGAACAGTCTCCGTCTCTTCCACCTCCTTCCCCCAGTGGACTGATGTCCGTCCTGGCAAACGCTGTAAACAGCCCTTGGTGATTGAGATGCTGGCAAAGCACACGCCGACTCTCCTGGCAATCCGATCAGCGATGGAGTCAGCCCGTAGCATCTGGTTGGATCGCCGAAGTCCTGATTCTCTTGTGTTGGAGAATCGTCTTCGCATCAGCCTGACATCCAGCCGCATGTGCCGTCAAGCCCCAACGGTGAATCTCGTTGATCCAACCCTCCAGCTTCCGCACTCCGGGACTCGTAATGGACGTTGACTTGCAGATACTCATAATGGAGCATCCATCCCAGGTACTGAGATCCTTATAGCGGGCACGAAGCACCAAAACGGTGTACTTGGCTCCGACAAAGGTCATCATATAATGCTTCATCTGCGCTCTGTCGACATTTGTCCAACTTTCTGCTCTCACCGCGAGTGCCTTGTTTTTGAGAAGGTAACGATTATAGAGCGCGATGGATGCTGCGGCGCTGGCCTGCCGTGTGGCTTGATCAATCGACTGACCATGCTTCTTGAACTCAATGGTGAAGTATGGGCATGTAATCCAGTCATCATCGTGGACGTACATCGCATTGCCGAGCTCACATCGGTATTCAGGATCGAATCCTGCAAGGGAGAGCCAGTAGCTGCAATCTGGGCGTAAATCGAATTTGAACTTCTTGCTTGCTTCAAACGAGGGAGGCATTATCCAGAAAGAATTCTTGGGTTCCTCTGTGGGCGGAACAAATAGTTGGGTCATCCTCTCGGCACGCCACTTCCTGTCTGTAGGAGTTACCAGACACCGACTTTGTCGTCGGAAGAATGTGTCCATCGCAAATAAGGCGTATTCTTGCTTGCAGACCCTCTTGTTCTTCATGAACTGGTACTCCTCGCTGATTCGATCGACTTGGGCGTTGGAGAAGGAGAGCCAGACTTCTGCTGCATCCAGACCTTCGATGTCTCCTTCCGGGGGTGGACTGGTTCCAAAATGAGGAAACGCGTCGTCGGTGATTTCATTGTGGTTCTCCTCCTCGAAGATCTTCCACGGGAGAAGTACAAGGCTCTCAAAGTTTCCACTGTGCACTGTGATTCTGGTTGTTTTAGATTGTCCATCATCATCGACGGTCAAGATGGCGGTTTGATCCTCTAGTTCTTCAATCTCATCTCCTTGCGGCACATTCTGTTGCCCTTCCTCGACACGTCCTCCGCGACCGCGACCACGGCCACGGCCACCACCCCTCTTCTTTGCAGGCTTAGCACCTCGAACTCTTGCCCACAATGCCGCGGTTTCATCGGGATCTGTCACGAGAACTCGTCTGAACACTGTTTGATGCGTCGAGGAAAGTTGTGGTGACTCAGCGGCGGAGGTTTGAGACAGTTTGCTCTTTTTCTTGTTGGTCATGTGAACTCTTGGCTTTGCAAGGTCCTCCCGGGGAGCGAGTGGTTGTCTGCCTGGGCCGAGTGGCTGCCTGTATGGTCTTTGTACGCATGAGCGGCCTTTCTTATTGGTCGAGCCAGATCCCAGATCGAAATTCTCCTTTGAGGCGCCCAGAAGGCTGGGAGCGGTGTCTGTGTGTTCAACTTTGTTCGTTCGCAAGGCCATGTGTTGGTCGAGAGAGAAGGATTCTGGTTCAATTTGCACGCCCTCGAGTCGGCTAGAGATTTCAACGAGATCGATGCACGCTAGTGGTTGGGTATTAGCAGATAAATAACGAGTTAAAGAGTGAAATCTTGGTGGTGGCGTTATGCGGAGACTGGTCAGGGCTTTATGGTATGGCTGTCATGACGACAATCCGCGACAGTCGCGGGACAAGAGTAGTGTGTTTCAGGAGGAGGGGCATGAGGCCAAACCCTTCCATATACTCATCGCCCTTGCCCCTGGGTGCTGGAGGAGACAAGCTTAGAGTCTTGTATGCTATATGCCAGATTGTGAGCTAAACACAGAGAAATCTCACCCTGCCTGATCGCACACTGCTTGCCTCAGTTAGCAGTCTGATTTGTTGTGGTGGGTTTTGCTGTGGTGTCCTAAAGCGTTGCCGGGACAATATATTATCGGTGGTACGAAGGACCTGGTTGCCCCACCAGCATTAATCCTCCCAAGTATCCAAGCAGTGCTTCTGCCGCATCTCAAGGTCATTCACTTGGATACGGGCCACTGATCCATGCTTGCACAGACCACTTCAGAGAGAGTGTGATAGGCTGGCTCAAGGAGCAATTTTCACCCAACAGCGCGAAGCTCTGAGCTGAGGGCAGATTTACACACCTTGGCAAGAGGTACCCCGCAATGACTGCAAGACAAACAAGAAATGGGTACAGTGAGACGGAAAATGGGTGAAAGCTTAGATCTCATGATCTCACCAGGCTATGGTCCGATGAATGTCGGTAGAAATGGAGTGTACCCTGGGTGACCAGGGAATGTTCTGAATTTCGACGTTTGCACGGGCTGAACAGGGCTGGCCCAGCAAAACACCTCAGCTCAGGTGTCCTGGAGGAATTGTGGCCAGACATTCAACAGGTGAATCAAGCGCTCTGATTGGCTGTGAGATTTGCCGTCTTCAAGAGTGAATGCTGCAGCCAATCACAGCGCTGGACGGCTGTCTATTCACCAGCTGAATTGGACGATGATTCATGTGTGTGAATAGCATTGCCAAGCACATTTGCATCTTAGGGGCATATATATCTGCCGCTCAGTCACAGCATTTGATCTTTCATGCATCCATCCACACACTTCCGTTACTCCAGCCTTGTATCACGTGACCATTCTATACCCGGATCAAACAGTCCCAACAAAAGCCACCACCAGCAGGTCATGACTGAGATATCGACTTCGGCAAAGGTCATGTCGGGTTCCAGCTCGATTTTGCCCTTTGAAATTGTCGTGATGTTTTATCTTACAGGTATTCGCTATTTGAAACCCTTTGCCTTAACCCATGCAAGCGATATGCGCCAAGAAACCCAATCCGCCTGCGTAGCAGGGCCAGCAGGGACCAAAGATTCTGCTGAGCAGCAGGTGCCGATATGCGCAGTTAGGCTGTTCGTCACGTGAAAACAACTACACCAGGTCTCGCTGGCAGCTACTGTGACTGGCGTGATGGCCAATCGCTCGGTCACACGAGCTGGAAGAAAGGCTTGCATCTCAGACTTGACTTAATCTCTCGCTTGACGCTGAGTGTGTCGTGCCCATCTGACAGAGCCTCGTGGCACGCGCTCAAAATCTCAACATGCCGATGGACTATGACCCAGAAACGGGAGAATTTCCTGATAGACCAGAACTCGACGATGACATTGACGAGAATGTCCTGGCGAGTATGACCGCGTCAAAGAAGCCTAACTACGGCCTATCGTTCTTCCAATGCGCAGAGCTGACGTCCTCGCAGGTTTGCCGGAGGGCGCCAAAATTGTAGGAGCTCAAGGCTCTGGAGCGAGCTATTGGACAAGAACTGCTCGCCTTGATGCCGAATTCCCGGACGGATCAGAAAGGGCTTTCTTCCTCAAAGTTGGCAGCTCACTTTCCTCACCTGATGGTCGATGATTATTTGCTTACGGAACTTAGGTTGCTGAAGGCGACAACGGCAGAGGCATGATGCATGGCGAATATGAATCAATGAAGGCCATCGTGGAGTTCAGCCCCGACTTTGCACCGCATCCCATTGCTTGGGGCACATTTGCATCCGATCCAAATCTGCATTTCATGATATCCGAGTTTCGCGAAATGGACCGAGAAGTTCCAGACATGGAACCCACCTGCTCGACTCTTGCAGAGATGCACTTGAAGTCGCATTCAGCAGGTATTCAGAAATTTGGCTTTCCAATTACGACTCATAATGGCAGCTTGGCTCAGAACAATCAGTGGACTGACACTTGGGAGGAGTTCTATGTTCAGCAGTTGAGAGGCATGCTGAAACTAGAAGAAGAGTCTCAGGGACCACAGACTAAAGAAATGCAAGTGATTCTGCAGCAAATCTTTGACAAGGTCATCCCCAGATTGCTCAGGCCAATGGAGACCAATGGACATGAAATCACACCGAGCTTGATCCACGGCGACTTCTGGCACGGCAACGTCTCAACGGACGTCGATACGGGCGAGCCAGTGACCTACGACGCCAGCGCTTTTTGGGGACACAATGAATATGACATTCGGACGATGACGAAACGAGCCCGGTACAAGTTTGGCCCAACATGGCAAAGGGAATACTTGAAGCATTATCCAGCGGCCTATCCACAGGAAGACTTCGAAGCACGGAGCGAGCTGTATATTCTGAGGTCCAAGGTACACGACTCTGCATTGTTTTCGAACAATGCCAAGTTCCGGGAAACGTTGATAGAGCATGCAAAATCGCTGGTGGAAGCTTATGGCGATGGGTATGAAGGATGGCTCGAGACTTCGAAAGAGCATCGTAGCCATACATAGCGCAGCCCAAAGGCGCCTTGAGTTGATGAATGTTGGGATGATCTACAATATTGAGCACACTTCTACACCGTCATACCTTCTCCTTCGCCGTCTGAGTGACTTGAGTAATTGATGCTTGCACTTTCCGCCTGCGCTTGTAGATTTGCTTCCTGAAAGCATACAACGTCTCCCGTCCTGCTAAGACGCAAAATCCGCCCAGGAGGAAGGCTGCGACCGCCACGACGCATATCAACGACACAACACTGAACCACGCGCTAACATCACCAAATCTCCCCCAGCTCGGGCGACTTTGTAGCCCCACCTGCATACTATCCAGTATCACGCTCCACGCCGTAAAGATGAAAAACAAAGGTGTGAGGTATCGGGCAAAGTGTTCGGCATATTGCCACGTTGCCTTTCGAAAGTGCCAACGTCCCAAGATCGGCTTGGCCCAGAAATTGAGCCGTGTCAGCCTGAGATCGCCATAGTGATATCTGCCCGACACTTGCCAGTCTTCGACGTATCTGAAATCTTTGATGAAAGCCATCCAGGTTTCAAGGTCAAGGTCCGGCTGAACCAGGCCCTCTCGCTTTGCGATCCTCAAATCTGACTCATGCCGAATGAGGTGGAAATATGTGCGTACATATCCCAGAGCTGCCTGCAGGATCTCTATTCTGCGTTGTTGGTCGTCCTTGGACAATGCTTTGTCTGGAAAGAGGAAGTAAGACCAGAAGGCGTAAGACAGGAGGTATGCTGGCAACGGCTTGATAAAGACCCTGTTGCTAATCCAGACAAGATGCAATTCTGGATCCTCAGTGATGACAATATTTCGGCCTCGAACGATTTGCGCGTGGAGGGCCGAGACATGGGTGCTCTTTGGTGTCGCCACGAGCCATAACCAAGGAGACATTTGATTCAGCGATGGTGTTAGAACCTCCTTCTCCACGAACGGTACGACCTCGCCGTCTTCGAGCGAGACCAATGGCTGGCTTGGTAAATAATGCATTTGGTCTCTTGCGAGTAGTCGTCCTTGACTAATACTGAGGTCGCTGCAGAGTTCGGATTCATGCTGGAATGGAATAGTGTAGCCTTCCATAGTCATTATCGAAAGAGGCTCTCATCAGGGAGTAGCTGATCCCAGTATTGTCCTTACATTTGAGCCTCGAAACATGATTCAATCGCCTGAAAGCTTTGACAAGCGACAGCTGGCGGGAATATGTCTGGTATGAATCACAAGGTTGAGGCCATGGTTATAGCCCAGGCAGCTTTAGGCGCCAAAGTGAGACATTGCTGCAGATTTTGGCGTTTCACTAAAGTTAGGGCTGTGATTCTGCACGTTGAGCGGCCCGACGGCCCGCCCGATGCCCCACCAGACACATGCTTGGATGGCACAGGGCCTGAAACGAGAACGTACAGTACAATACCGAACCTGAGTTGGCGTTCTACCGACATGACAAGAACTGCCTGGAGAACCGTGCCACGGCCGGGATTTGGGATTTGCTAGGCAAGAGCGCGCTGACGATTCAAATAGACGACTTTGAGCGCTGATAATAGATTGAGCAGAGCAGGCAGCCACCGCTCGCTGTCCTTGTGTTTTCTCTGTTCAGGTGAAGGACGAATGCCTGCCTACCCTTGCAATGAACACCGTAAGGCTGAAAATATAGGCCGAGAATGAGGGGTAGAAAGCAGTACTCCGATTCTCACTCTTCAATACTAGCATCTAGGGACCAACCCGACCTTCAGCAGAGGTTCGAAGGTTCCCGATGTGGCATCATTACCTGATCGCTTCTCACATCGACAATGACCGCTACAGACGTCCCACAACTTGAAGCCATTGCCGACGAGAAGAAACCTTCGGAACATGCCAGAGCAGAAATATCGTTTCCCGGCACGCGATCGACCACGAATTATTCTGCATTCACTAAAGGGCAGAAAAGATGGATTGTATTCATCGCTGCCTTTGCAGCATGGTTCTCGACCCTGAGTTCATTCGTGTTCTTTCCAGCCATCACTTCACTGGCACGCGGCCTTGATACCAGCATTCAAAACATCAATCTTACGGTCACTTCCTACCTGATTGTAGCAGGAGTGGCACCAGCTATCACGGCGACTCTGGCAGACAAAGCAGGCAGAAGACCGGCCTTTCTGGCATCTTTCATCGTCTTTCTGGCCGCAAACGTTGGGCTGGCCTTGCAACACTCATTTCCAGCACTCTTCGTCTTGCGGATGCTGCAAGCGGCCGGAGTCGCAGGAACGTTTGCGATTGCGTATGGGGTGTTGGCTGATATTGCGACACCAGCAGAGAGAGGCTCTTATGTGGGTGTCGTCGCTTTCTGGTAGGACGGTGACATGGGGTGCTGCATGGAGCGCTGACAGAACAAGCACGAATTCAGCACCCAGTATTGGGCCGGTCATTGCTGCCGCTCTCAATGCTAGCATGGGCTGGCGATCAATTTTCTGGTTCCTGGTAGTATGCTCAGGCACCTGGCTCGTGGCCATTGCACTCTCGTTGCCCGAGACACTTCGCACCATCGTCGGGGATGGCACTGTTGCAGTCAGCGGCTTGCATGCTGTTCCCCTACGCTGCATGAAACCAACACCTGCTAACAGCAATGAAGCGGCAGAAAGAGCGCGACCCTCCACCAAATCCGCCCTCGGAGGCTTTGTCACGATCTTGTGTCAGAAAGACAAAGCTCTCGTAATGTCAGCGATCGCAATCCTTTACATGGTCTGGAACTGTCTCCAGGCATCATTGTCCACACTTTTTATCAAGGTGTATCACTTCACCTCTCTGCAGGCAGGTCTGATATACATTCCTTTCGGCGTCGGTGTGGGCTGCGCCGGATTCGTGACGGGTAAGCTTCAGAATTCACCCAGCATCTGTGCGAGACTGATCATTGCTGGAGGTAAAATCCTGGATCGCGATTACAAGCACACTGCCAGAAAGTATGGATTCCCAGTGGACCGCAAGAAAGGAGATGATCTTACCGAGTTTCCCATTGAAAAAGCTCGGTTTCGCAGCACCTTCATCCCGTTGGCTGTTGTCTGCTGCGCTCTTGTTGCGTATGGGTGGTGCTTGCATTTCAAGGTGCATTTCGCTGTCAACCTCGTCCTTCAGCTCTTGCTTGGTATGAGTCTGCAAGTGTGCTTCACGACCTTGAATACCTTACTCATGGATCTGGATCCTGATCGTGCGGCCACGGCGCAGGCAGTGTCCAACCTCTTTCGCTGCTTGTTGGCAGCTGGTGCCCTGGCAATCTTGGAAGTCGTGCTCGATCGCATCGGTCCTGGCGCGACCTTTTCGGTAGTCGCAGCCATCGCCGCATGGTGCTTTGCGATATTTCTACTGGAGAGATCGTGCGGACAAGACTGGCGCAAACAGAGAAGAGAGAGAGCCTGAGGAATGCCACTGATGCCACGACGAACGTGGCTGTCAGTTCCAGTGCACCGGGTAGTCAAGAGGAGCTCTGCACAAGACCTGCAACGGCGAGCCTTTTGCTGAAACCGATGTGATTGAGCTTGTGCCAACCGTGTTATGACTCGTGAAGGTTTCGGCGGTTTGGATTGGACGTAGGGTCGGACCGTGATCCGTACAAGTGCCCGCACTGTCAAAACCGTACTTTAAAAAAACCCCAACATCGAAAGCGGAATACAAACCCCAACACCCAAGCGAAATACGAATCATTACCGAATCCACCGGTCCAATTTCGCTCCCTTCTCAGCCGTTGGTCTCGAAATGCGGCTCGAGGAATGCGAGCTCGTCCAGAATCCAAGGGTGGCAGGTGACCTGCGGGCCTGCTGCATGAGGGGAGGATGGAGCTTCCAAGGCGCCAATTGGGCTCCGAAGCTCCCTGGCCGGTGGAGATGACGGCTTCCCTAGCCCTCACTTTTCTTGTAAGCGACAGCTGATAGCGAGCCTGATGGTCACCACCACAACCAGTCGCCAAACAGGTGGCATTGCTTGGTTGCCTCCCTACGTGAGCCTTTGATCCGTGCTCTTGGGGACATGATTTCATCAGGGCAATTTTTGATGAACCAAGCAAGCTATGATGGTTGATTGTTCCCATCTCAGGTACTCTCTACAGAGTTGATGTAGGTATGCCGGAGGCCAGGTGATCATGTGACCTTGCATCAGTGTTCAGCTAACAATCTTTAGCCCCGCTAGGCCGATTCTCAGACCTGCACCCGGCTGCTCTATTATTATTGCCGACCCGGGTCGAGTGTCCAAACGTCGCATCGATGTTTGGCAGTGAGAACTTGGCCGAATCACGAGATTACAATGTTCGACCAGCGAACTCACCATTGAGCCTCGACCAATGACTGCATTCTCGATCCTTGATGTTTGCGTTGGAATATGACCTCGAGGGATCCCAAGGTCTTTCCGGTACACCCGTCTACAATTGAGCCAAGGCATCGCTGTGCTGACGATTCCAGTTTGGGAGGCGAAGAACGTTAGGCCGTGATGGGAGCAAGAATCTTTTCGCGCTTGAAAGTTCCCTGACAGGACTCTCCGTGTCATCTTCGGAGAGCAATGATCTCGACGAGGACGATGATGACTCGATCAGAACAGGTCCGTTGGGCCTCAATCAACTTAATTCACCCACCGAACCGCTGGTCGAACTGGTCTTCGTGCACGGCCTCGGAGGCGGTTCCCGCAAATCGTGGTCTAAGACGAGGCTCGAGGACCACTTTTGGCCTAGAAGCTGGCTGCCACGAGATCCTAACTTCCACAATGTTCGCATTCACAGCTTTGGCTACAAATCAGCCAAGTCGGAAATCGTGACGACAATCTCTGGTATCCCAGACATTGCACAGTCCCTACTGGGCGCCCTGCGGGACAGTCCAGTAATTCGGCACAGCCAGAATGCTATCGTACTTGTCGGACACAGCATGGGCGGTCTTGTCATCAAGAAGGTAAGTCTTGCGTAGACAGTCAGATCAGGACCTGACTCTGGCAGGCTTTCATCCAGGCCCACGCCGTGGAAGCATACAAAGGTCTGGCAGCTCGTATCCGCAGCCTGTACTTCCTTGGAACGCCACATCGAGGATCGGATTTCACCAAAACGTTTCAGAGCTTGTTTAAGAGAGTACCAGTCATTCATCCGACGGAGAACATGGCGGATCTTGACCCCACCTCGCGCCTGCTTGAGTCTCTCAACAGTGAGTTCCCACAAGTCGCACGAAATATTGAGCTTCGATCCTTCTGGGAGACTGAGCAATCAGCTATTCTCGGACGACACCAATTTGTCGTACCAAAACACTCGGCTTGTCTCAATTACACGAATGAGGTGTCCGATGGGTTGGATGCAGATCACAGGGGAATATGCAAATATGACAAGCCCACAAATCCGAATTTCATCAAGGTCCGAAATGCTCTCTCAGCCACTGTGGAAAACATTGTCCGAGAATACTCAGTACAAAATCAAGCCGTCCACACAGAAACGCTCCGGTTGCTGCGCGATTATCTGGGAATTCGCGAACCCCCCGAAGACGATCTCGCCGACCGCGAGGAGGCGTGTCTCAGTGACGACACCTGCTCATGGTTTACTTCCCGCCAGTCCTATCGCGCATGGCGTGATGGAACGGAACCTGAAACATACATGGACGCAAATGTCCATGACATGATTTTGATCGAGGCGGAGCCCGGGGCCGGAAAATCGGTCTTAGCGGCTCAGGTCATCAACAATTTACAAGCCCTGAATTACGAATGCAGTTACTATTTCTTCGACTCACAAGATCGCCAGAAATCTCGACCGAGTCGTCTTCTCAGGTCCCTGGCGTTCCAGATGGCGTTGCTTAGCCCCAGTGTGCGGCAGAGCTTACTTGAACTTCAGCGGCACAATGTGGTGATTCAAACAGATGATGACAAATATGTCTGGCGTGAGCTCTTCACGAGTTGCATATTCAAGCATCAATTTGACCGACAGCATTACTGGGTCATCGACGGCCTCGATGAGTGTCAGCAAGCTACCACCCTTCTACAGATGTTCTTGAGGATGGATTCAGGTCTCCCTCTCAAGATTTTCATGACAGCACGACTCGACGAGGGAATCCACAGTGAAATATCCTCCCACAATAACAAAGTGACTCATGTCCGTCTCTCCAAATTTGACACGCTATCCAGTGTGCATGCATATGTCGAGGCGCGCACGCGGCACTTGAGATTGCGCAAAGAGCAAGACCGGGTCGAGCTTGTCCGATCTATCTTGGACAATGCAGATGGTTCTTTCCTCTGGGTCAAGCTGGTATTAGACAGCATGAGCAAAGCAACCGGCCCAAAGCAGATTATGGAGTCCCTTGCATATATTCCCAAAGGCATGGACCCTCTCTACGCCGGCATCGTGGAAGCGCTCGACCGTGAGATTCCAGAGGAGCAAAAGCCTGTATTGAAAGCCGTCCTGGACTGGACGGTATGCGCTAATCCGCCACTGACAGTCGAAGAGCTGGAAGCGGCCATGAAGCTAGATACCGAGTCAGAGATCTTCGTCGACAAAATGTGCGAAAGACTCCGGAATCTCATTGTCATCGATCATGGCAACAAGGTGCGTCCCATTCATCAGACCGCCAGGTCGTACCTCTTGAAACCAGATCTCAAATCGGAGTTCGCGGTATCTGCGACAGATGCGCACCAAAGGATTGCCAACGTGCTCGTCAGACATCTTCGTACATCTCTCCGCAATCTTCGAAACACCACCCAACTCAACCATTGGCACCAAAGGAAGGCCGGTGTCGATGACTATGCGCTCCTCTACTTCAGTGACCACATTCGCAGAGCACCGACGAACGACCATACTTTGTTCCTCGAGAGCGAGCAATTTCTCACCGGTCATGGGCTCAGTTGGATCGCGTGCATCGCATCGACAGGCTCGCTCAGTCCTCTCATCAAGACGTCGCAGAACCTTCGCTATTGGCTCCAAGCCCGAGTCAAGCACACGCCGCCGCTGGGCGAGCTGGCCCGGAAGACAACAAGAATACAGCAGTGGACCATCGATGTCGTTCGACTTGTGGCCAAGTTTGGCCGACATCTCTTGGAGTCCCCGGGCGCCATCTACATGCTGGTTTCACCCTTTGTACCCCAGGAAAGTGTCTTCTCGGTGCCGAAACCTCGGCCAAGAGATATCACAGTGACCGGCCTCGACAACGAAAGATGGGACGATCGTCTCTGCAGCATATTCTATCAAGGGAGCGTCTGCACCGCCATTGCGAGTGGGAAGCACAATTTCGCCGTTGCATTGAAGAATGGCAATGTGCACATTTATGACAATAACACGTTGCAGATATTGAGAACTGTGCAACATGTCGCCGTCGTCAAGCTGCTGAAGTACAACGAGACAGGCTCGATGCTCTTTTCGGCCGGTTTTCGCAAGATCAGAATGTGGATGATACCGGATGGAACTCAGATGTGGGAAGTGGCGGTGCGTGAGCCTCGATTAGCGGCGGAATTCATTGACGATGGTCGCACGCTCATCTCCATCTCGTCCCAGCATAAGTTGATCAAGCAAGACGCCGCAACGGGCACTACACTCGAGGTCCACGAAAGAAGACCAAGCGTGGTGTCTGGCGAATCTGAGCAGAGCCGTCTCTTTCGACGTGAATTGCAGTATGCGGAGTTTTCGGCAGAGGCTGGGATGCTTGCAACTATGCAGAGAGAGCGCCCGATACAGCTCACGGACATTGAAGACCGGTACGATGTCGGCGTAGTCGAGCTCGAAATGAGTGATGATGGCGAAGACGGCACATCGGAACATCCGATCACCGGAATGACTTTCTGTGCAAACATGGACATCGCGTTGCTTGCTGTCGCGTACCGAGATGGCGTTCTCGCCGTCTTTGACCGTGATCTCCGTCTCATCGAGAAGAGAGGGGACAACAAAGGTGCCACACTTCTGGCTGGCTCTCCGAATGGCCTGATCTTGGCTGCTGCTAACGTAGAAGGAGTCATCACGCTTTACGATTTCGAACAGCTGACACCCTTGCACAGGCTTTACACTTCTTCGATTGAACATATACGGTCACTTGTCTTCAGCGGTGACGGACACCGCATCATTGACATTCGTGAGCGGCAGGCGAATATCTGGGCGCCAGCGACTTTGGTCAGTCGTGCCAGAGAAGATTATGACAGTCTCTCGGAGTCGACACTGGCTCCGACAGTCGCAACAAGTGATTGGATTGGCCTGAGGGATGGCATCGTTGACATCACCGCCGTGACCCCAATCGCCGGATCGGAGCACTTCCTTTGCGGCTACGAAGACGGAACGATCGCCATTCACAGCACAAGAGACGCGAAGCAGCAGAAGCTGCTGTATCAGGACGCGAGCCGACAGTGGATTGGGAGGCTTCTTTGGAAAGCAGGAGCTCGAGTCCTTGCTTCACTCAGCGGGACATCGACCGTCGCGGTCCATCTTCTCGCGCCGGACTGGTCGATCGAGAAGGTTCTCCTGCGGCATGCATTTCTCCACCCAGTCATGCAGTTCCTCATCCAAGAAACTGACGACGGTCTGAGAATGGTCGTGGTGACCACCAAAACCATCAATCTCTGGACTACAGACGGTGGCCTGACTGATCACTGCTCCTTGACGGAGAAGAACGTCCAACTGTTCGAAAGTGATGGGTTGTGGCTCGAGGATGCGGCAGAGTCGAGCAGCGTCGATCATTATCTGACCCTCGTGGAACCGAACAGGCTCCGAAGGTACGGCTGGAGTGATCTCCAAGAAATCGACTCCCCAGAGACCATTTCCTTTCACCAGACCACCGGCGAATCCCAGATGGACGATGGACAAAGCCACCACGAGACCATTACCACCTTCGACCGTGCGACCAACTTGTCGGCGGGAGGTCGGCGGATACTTTTCCTGCGGTCCGTGTCCTCGCGCAACACGACGACACTCTCGCTCTCCGCATCGACACCAACAAAGTCGTCTGGGAGGAAACGATGGATCATCAACCTCCCACCCTCCACGACACCCTCAAACAACGGTCTCACGGACTCCCCCTCCGCGACGGCCGCAGCACTCCGCGCTTCCCTGCTACCCGTCAGCCACCTCATCGAGCACGTCATCGGCATTCGCAACGAAGGCAAGCAGTTGATATTTCTGGACAAGAATCTATGGGTCTGCTCCTACGACCTCGTGCGCTCAAGCTCAACCAGTGCGCGGAAACCTTCCACGGATCATCGTGTGATGGAGTACGCCCGGCACCTGTTTATTCCTGACGACTGGATCAGCAGCAACTACAGCAGCACTAATAGTCGGCTGTTGTTCGTCCTGGGCGGCGTCAGGCGGGACTGTTTGGTCTTCGTCAAGAAACACGAGGTCGCGGTCATCAAGCAGCCATTTGCGTACTCGGAGAAGCTACGGGTGACGTAAGTAGCACTTGGACGGAGTTTGTGCTCTGCGTGCAATTGCAGAAGGTCCTACTATGGTTCCATTGAAGTCGTTGACGTTGAGGCAGAAATTGTTGATGCCGTAGCGGAGCAGTCTGATCGGGGGGCAGGCCTCCGGGAGAGTGAAAGTCTGGTCACTGTCCAGGCCGGTCGTCTCTTTGTGGTGACCATGTCAATCTAGTGCTCGCTCTGAGATAGCTTGCTTTGTAGTCCATATTACCCCAGCTAGAAACCAATCGATTGTTCATAGGCGCCACTATCAACCACTCGGGACCTGCTCACGCTCGACTCGAGAGTGGCTAGGCCCGATAACACTTCATTTGCCCATGAGAACGCCATGCTCATGGGTCGGGGTTTGATCGTCTTCCCAGACAACCTGAAGGAAGCTGCTTCACGCATATACACAAAAAAATAGTACATAGCCAGTCATCACGTCCATCTCCTCGTATCCACGTCCGTTAGTCGGCCAGTTTGTATCCGGCGCCATATCGGCCGCCGAACCTGGCCTCCACCTCACCGTAGCCTGCAACACCTCGGTCGGAAGATCGTATATGGCGCGAACCCAAGCCTCGATCTCCTGAAAGCTGCTGTAAAGTGGCATCGGCCATTTGTCCGAGCCATTGTGTCGTCCCGACCCCGGCGTTTACTCGCTTGGCCGAGATGAGATCTCCCAGTGTGGCAACAATCAACTGATACGCTTCATCCCCCGCGATGACGTCTTCGAAATTATTGGTCCGGACATGATTTGCTTGCTCGGATGCCTGCGTGCAAATCACCAGGCACTGTTTAATGCTTTCCAAGTCTTCTTGAAGCTGCTTTTGCTCCGGGGTGTCTTTGGGAGGATGGCCTAATGGGAGGCTTTGTAGGGTCTTGTCGATTCCCTTGAGGTGGTCCTCCAGCTTCGACGTCGTCGTGGAGAGTTTCTCTTGGAATTCTCGGAGCATACCATCGGTGACCTGCTTGGCCGAGTTGAATTCCGTCGACGAACTGACATCCACTTGAACCAAGTGATCGGCGGTAGAGACATCTTCGAACACGTTCGGCCGGAGCTGATTCACCTGTTGAGAGAATTGGGCGCAGATGGCCAGGCACTGTTTCGTGCTTTCTTTTTCTTCCTGAACTCGTTCGCGCTCTGCCGCATCCCCGAGGGAGACGGTGTCTCCGCTGGGAAGAGAGTCCAACCGTTTCTCAATTTCCTGGAGGTGGTCCTCTAGATCTGATGTCGTTTGGGCGATCAATTCCTTGTACTCCTTTAGGACACCGGCGGTGACCTTGGCCGTGCGACTGCGGCACCGATCGTCAGTCGAGCGATTCACAGGGAAGGGTTCGCGGGGCTTACAAGTTCGCATCCCCGAGCGCGATGCTGATGGTCGATTTGTACCCAGCCAACATGTTCTTGAATCCAACGATATCATCGCCCATATAAGTGAGCTTGGCCCAATCCCGAAAGCTGGTCTTGGATCCCCCCGAGTGTGCCGTGCATTTGGCGATGACCGCCTCAAAGTCCTTGCATGCCTGACCGCATCGGAACAGAGGCAGTTTGAGAGTCGCCAGATCGGCCTGATGATTGGCCGTGGCCTCTCGCAGAGATTGAAGGACATCATCCAGTGACTTGAGCTCTTCTTTGAGCTCGCGGACAACCCTCTTATTACTTTGAAAACTGTCCACCACTTGATAGAGCGCCACACTGGAATTGAATGCAAAGATTGTCAACGCCAGAAGGCCGGAAGCGATGCCAATCGGTTCTGCCATGGTCCCAGTGCGGTCTGAAAGATCTGGAATACCACGTTGGGAGTTGGAACGAGAGCGGTCACCTTCTTGTCCCATCAGGCTTTTTATGTTCTTAACATCTGTCTAGGCGCTAGTATAAATAAATCGCCGTTACTTTTCACTTGCTCTGATGATGTCGCAGAAATTACGGCCCTGGTCGTATACGCGCCTGGTGGCGGTTTCGGCCGAAGCCCCAGAAGAGCACATCTAGGCGCTTATTGATCGGATCTAGAAGCTAGCCTGGGCAGCGCCCCTCCACAACCACTGTGAGGTCTCATTTCTGATACAGGCTCTGCCGCCACTAAAATCATTCACATTTACCGTATTATCCAGGGCCTGGTCCTCTCTTCGTTGTTTGCGCACTGCCACGTTGTTGGGTTGCTAGTTTTACCATTGAAACCGTTTCACTACTAAAAATGGACTTGGCCTTACCAGGGGTCGTTTCGGATTTCATGGCGCCACTGCTGGCCATGCCCCAGTCTCCTACCTACAGGGTCGACAGCAGGGCTTAACTGAGGACGAAAATGAAACAGCACTTAATTAGCTGCAAGCTACGTACAACACGAACCATGGCGAGCGACAGAGGAGCCTTTCTACCTCAGGGCTCCCGCCACATGTCGCATGTCATTCAGTGCCGAACCTCAACTGCTAATTCACGACCCCATAACACGATATTGTCCATGGATCGACGAAATGATTGGCTTTACATGTCCCAATCGAGGAAGGCAACAGTCATCCTGTGTAACCGCCGAGATCTTATTGTATGCACACTTGATTGGTGCTAGCGGGGCATCGCTTGGCTAGCGTCTTTTTTCCTCTAATAATGAGTGCTTGCAAATGCAAGACCAAGTATAGAACGTCGATACCAAGGTAAAGTTTCGAGTCTTGCCAGCCATCGAAGGTGCCCGTGGGGTCCCGTCGCTGATGCATTGTCCTCGACTTCTTCGGTGCCTCCAAGCGTTCATTGTCCAGATTCCCGAATTCTTGCTAAAGCTGCTAGTAGGTTGGTGTTCTCGGATGTGTGAGCAGCCAAGAGCTAAACCCAGCCCTCGGACCCTTTAATTTTCGATTCTGTCACTGTGGATGTCTGATTGTTCTAGTGTATCTGCAATATGCTAGGTTAGCCACGGCTCGAGTGGTGAGCTCCAGCTGTTCAGGCTCCAGCATGACTATGAGATTGGTTGGTACCTCTTCTTGATGTCCATTCGGCGCATAATCCACTATATATTGTTGTTCGCCATACAAACTTTCCTCTTCGCATGTCGCCGAATGCAAGGCGCTGAACTCGGAGGGCGAGTACATCTTCGTCCAGGCTGACGTCAGTCTCATTCGTGTGGTCGATGATGTCTGCCGGGACATTCAGAGCAAAGAGAAGGCGGTCAATCTCCTATTTCTCAGTACGGGGACATTGATTAATCATACGACTAAGTCCGCGATTCTAAGAGTCCCTCTGGCCGGGTGGAACACAGAGTCTGACCATAACATGTTGGCAGAGACCACAGAAGGCCTTCACATGGCCCTGGCTCTGGCATACTATTCCCATGCTCGATTCATCGTCAATCTCCTGCCACTGCCCTTCGTCGTGTCGTCACCGTGTTCACGGGCGGTAAAGAAGGCCCACTCTACGCCGACGACTTCAAGGATGGAAGATCCCTATTCTTGGTGCGCGCGGCCATGCCAGCACGCTCGTCACCTTGTCCCTGGAAGCCATTGCAAAGAAAGCCCCGGACGTCAGTTTCATCCACAAGACGGGCTTGGCTTGGGGTACTACAGGCGTCGCGATGCTCTTAAAGACCGTCTTCTGGATTATCGGGCCCTTCATCAACATTCCCAATCAGGACTGCGGCGAGCGGCACTTGTTTCTCGCCACGAGCGCAAAGTACCCGGCGAGGAGGTGGCTTCCGGGATACCTCTGCCAGATGGAGTCGCGGTGGCAAGAAGAACGAACGGGGAAACGGGAAGTGGTGTGTATTCTGTCGATTGGGACGGAGAGAGTGCCAGACCGAAGGTGGAGAGGCTGCTGGCCCAGTACAGGAAGGCGGGAATGGTGGAGCAAGTATGGCGCCATAATGAGGAGGAATTCAACCGGATTACGGGACTGGGAGTGCCATCGTCAAACCGATGCGGTGCGTCTATCATCGACTATAGAGATAATCGTGCTTCCGGTGTGCGCAGCTCCTCCCTGGGCGTACAAGACTTGGGTCAGCCCGTTGATTGCGTGCTACTTGGCCATAATGGGGGAAGAGGCCTTTGAGGTGGCAAAGGCGGCGACATGGTTGGATTACTTTTGCAAGCTGTAGCTTCAACCTTTGGAGGCACAAAAGCGCAACGCTGCTGTTGGAATGCCGACTTCTGACTAAACAGACAGCAAGGTACTGTAGGCTCGACAGGTTTGGGCTCCACCCTGGTAAACCAAGCCAGATGTCCCACGCCTTGGCAGGGACAACCAGCTTTTTCAACCACTTAGCAACGTTTGCAATCTCCAAGTTATGACTGGAACGTCTCTGCAGGCATATCTCCCCGGTGATTCCTACACCTGTGTATCGCCCTGAACTGATCGGTGCTCCACAATCTTGTCGCGAGGATTGCGTGGAAGACGGATCATGACTTCGGCCACCACCCATGTCATAATTTCTGTTGACCACTGTTCTCACACTCGGTAACATCATGTTCATTCTCGTCAGTCACTTGTTGCCTGTGTAGCATGCCACTAAGCAGATCAGACCACGTTTTCTGACCTGGTGCAAATTCCGCCTCACGAGTTTTACAAGAAAAACAGAGAGGAGATCGAGGATAAGATCAACGAAAAGTACTCGAATAAGGTGGGATCACTCTGCTCGATTGTCGGCCTCGCTCACCGTGAGACAGGTCGTACAGAAAGTTGGCCTCTGCATTTGCATGTACGATCTCCTCAAGGCGTCTGAAGGGCTGATTGGACACGGGACCGGGAAGGCCAATGTGAACGGTACGTGCGCGTGATTTTCTCTGCGGGCCGGGCAAGCTGAGTCTCGCTCCAGTGGAATTCCGCATGATTGTCTTTCGGCCATTCAAGGGCGAGATCATCACGGGTAAGGTGACCAAGTGTACGCCACAGGGGATATGCGGTAGGCGCGATCGAGCTCGGAACCTCAAGCTCGGAAATGACATGCTCATTAATGTGGACAGTCACGACGGACTTCTTTGAAGACATATTTGTGCCTCAGACTATGCTCTTCGAGGGCTGCGAGTTGTAAGGATTTATCGGGACGTCTTCCGCTGGCACCTAACACTCGGTAGCGACGGAGCAGAGCAGACATGGGTCTGGAAGACCGAAGAGTCAGAGCTCTGGTTCGATAGAGGCACGGTGGTGAATGTCCGCGTCGAGGCGGAGAAGTGGCAGGATCAAGCACCAAAAGGGCCCCCGTCTGGCGACAACGAGGCTGGCCAGGACCCGAAGCGCAAAGTCCCTTATGCGATTGAGGTATGAACCGACCTCTCCGGGTTGTACGATGGTTACTGACCGGAGATAGGCCTCCATGACCGAGTCTGGATTAGGTGGAATCGACTGGTGGTAGGGCGGCTGTAGGGTGGCAGGGCGGCTGTAGGTTCTAGGCCAAGGCTACAATCTCTGTGGTCCCATCTTGTGCCAACGGGGAAGAGCAACATGGGCCGTCCCTCTAGTCTGACGGGGCGGGCTAAATCATCAGGCAATATGCGGACGTGGAGCTGCCTTTACCTTGTGATGGCTACCTACGAGTCCGTGGCAACAGGGTATTGTAAAAACTAATCCTGTCGCTGCCATTCTTCGGAAAGTGAGGTCGTGTCAAGAAAAAATGAACTACCAATGCAAATCTGACATGTCTAGCACTGTCGACATTGCCACTTTGTGCTCAGTAAAAGATCTCGAAGGAGCCATGGGTTTGTCATCGTGCTCGCACTGCCGGGCGTAAGGCAGCCCCGGAACAAATCCGGAATGAGAGACAGGGTAGATAGCGAGCACGCCATCATTCTCCGCCACTCCAATCGCGAGCGACAGGGGTACACTTTCATGACAATTACTATTCAAGAGGGCGCCAGCGCTGACGCAAAGTCCGGTAGATATTCACACTCGCTTTGCCAGTATAACATATCAGTCCATCCGGCCTGAGCTTTTTACCTCCCTCTTCGTCCTGAACACCTTATCTCTCCGGCCTGTTCACCTCATTATCTCTATCAGGAATCTTGATATAGTGTTTGACGCGAGATAAAATCGATATCATGACCGTGTCCTCCCCTCGACCTCTGCGTCCGTCCGAGCGGATATTGACGAATACGGACGGCACCATTGACACACCGGCGCGTCCTCCCTCACCCGTCTTCCGCTTTGGCACTTTGGCTGTTCATGCTGGTGCTCCCCTTGATCCATCCACTGGCGCCGTCATCGAACCTCTCTCTCTGTCCACGACGTTTGCCCAGACGGGCGTGGGCAAACCGGTCGGTCTGTACGAGTACAGTCGCAGCGCGAATCCGAATCGAGACAATTTTGAAGAAGCAGTGGCCGCGTTGGAACACGCTCGATTCGCCCTCGCATTTGCCTCCGGCTCCGCTACCACTGCGACCATCCTGCAGTCTCTGGCGGCCGGCTCGCATGTCATATCTGTCTCGGATGTATACGGAGGCACGCACCGATATTTCACCAAAGTCGCCCTTGCCCACGGGGTGGAAGTCACCTTTTCACCCTCGATCGAGCTCGACGTGGAAGAATTGATTCGAGAACAAACAAAACTTGTGTGGATCGAGAGCCCTTCAAATCCTACGTTGAGTTTGGTGGACATTCGCCACGTGGCTAGCATTGCACATAAACACGGCATTCTGGTGGTGGTGGACAACACCTTCTTATCACCTTATGTGCAGAACCCGCTTGACCATGGCGCGGACATCGTGATCCACTCGGTGACCAAATACATCAATGGACATTCGGATGTGATCATGGGCGTGGCTGCGTTTAACTCGGTCGAGCTGAAAGAGCGGCTCAAGTTTCTGCAAAATGCCATTGGAGCCGTGCCCTCACCTTTTGACTGCTGGCTCGCTCACCGAGGTCTCAAGACGTTGCACTTGCGGGCGCGAGAAGCCAGCAAGAATGCGTTGGCTGTGGCCGAAACGCTCGAGGCATCACCACACGTCATCGCCGTCAACTATCCTGGCTTGAAGTCACACAAGCAGAGAAGCATCGCGATTAAACAACATCGTGACGGCATGGGCGGTGGAATGCTGAGCTTTCGTCTACAAGGCGGCCACGAGGCCGCAGAACGCTTCTGCCAGAGCACCCGCATCTTCATACTTGCTGAAAGCTTGGGCGGAGTCGAGAGTCTTTGCGAAGTGCCTAGCGCCATGACGCACGCAGGGATTCCCAAAGATCAGCGCGAGGCCATTGGTGTCTACGACGATCTTGTCCGACTGAGCTGTGGTATTGAGGACGCAGAAGATTTGAAGAAGGACGTTTTGCAAGCCCTGGAGAAAGCCGTGTTGGGCACCAAAATCACGAATGGCGTTCATGGCGACACGAACGGCAGAACTTGATTGACGCCATCTTTTGGCCCTGGCATGGTATTTTGCTGTCCTGGAAAATCGCTCGTGAAAAGGACGCTACGCTGAGGTGTGCTATTAGCTTGAAAAGCTTTTGGTTCAAATCAATACTAATCATGAAGATCGACATAGGCAGAATGCAGGTATTGCTGAGGCTCAACGATGTGTATCGCTCGTGGCGATGTCGGCAGCTCTTTCTGCCATTCATCGTCGTCCATCCCAACAGCTGCAGCAGAAGGTCCTCATGGAGGCTGCTTACTGCCGATCACTTCTCTCTTCAGAACCCACTCGCCATGTTTTCCCATCCTAATCGTCCTCGAGAACGACTGGCACCAAATTTCGTCCATTGCGCCACCTTCTGAAAGATCACAGCGCTCTCCCTTGCAGACCTCGAGAATAAGCGTGTCCCCTCCCCCACTCTGGCAACCCACCGAGTGAGTGTTGGCCAGCAGTAGGCTTTGGTGCTCTTTCCTTCCTTGATGCGGACTTGAACGAACTCGGGTGAGAAAACGGCGAAGCCAGGCACGCTCCAGTTACAGCTTAGGAGGAGAGGACCCGGGATGGGATTAAGAGAGCAAGACGATTTCGAAACCGAGGAAGAGACCACTCCAGACCGGGTCTACGGGAGACACGGATCGAGGATGTATTCTTTTGTTTTATATTTGAAGGGATAGATGACGTTGAGAATCCGCCAAATCACCGGAGAGTGGTTCGAGTATTCGTGTGAATTGGCGGATGGCCAACGTTCGCCGCCACTAGACGGTTCACATCGAGCAATCGATCTTAGACTTTAGACACGGGACATTGGATATTAAATAGAACATAGACAATACCGGTCATGGCAAAGGATTAGGTGCAGAGGTACAGATAGGTATTGGGTCACGTTTACAAAGCCATAACATACATGAATTTTTGACTTGTTCCGGGTTTAGGTTCAATTACCTTCATTATGTTGCCTATGTCTGCATATCTGTTCAATGGCCTCGGTCTAATCCCATTGTCTGTCTGTTCAGGTGACAGCTGCTTCCTATGGCGTGTATTGTAGTGGGTAACTTCCTTCCCTTCATAACGTCGTATAGGCGGTGGGCGGTGGTTGATAGTAGATGGAGACGTGATTCGATTAGCCGTCCCAAATCCTTGTACAATAAAATCCGCGGACTCGTGGCTGATTGATTTTTACCTTCCCTCCATGTCCCCTCCGCTCGACTCCATAATCGATCCAACATGATTCAATCATTCAGTCATGGCTTCGTAAGCCTTTCCGCCGGTGCCTGTTCCTGGGATCCATGGAAAATATGCCTCCCTTGGACAGAGCCCCCCGGATATTTGCTGGCTTCGACTCAGGCCCTTGGGCCTCGTCTTTGGCATGGCCGTCTTCTGCTGTCTCATCAAGCCAGGCCGAGGCCGACGCCGGCGGCGGTGGCGGCGGCACTTTGTGATTGACGACCTCTTCCACGTTCATCAGCCACCGCATCTGTCCTGTGACTTCAGTCATCTCCTCAAGCTTCTGGGTAACGGCGTTGTCGTTAGCACTCGCAATCCGACGCAACTCTGTGATGGCCCTTTCGATCTCCGACTTATATGCCTTGAAATTCGCCGTCAGCCGCCTGGTCAGCTCTTCCAGCTGGGCAATCGTTTGTCTCTGCTGCTCGGCGATGATCTCGAGTTTTTTCTGCTTCTCGTAATCCTCTTCGCGCTGACGGATGAGGGTTTCAAAGCTGCTTTTGACATTGTCCAGCCCGCTCTGATGTCGATCATAATCCATGTTCCGGCAGGCCACGATTGTTTCGTACTCGGCTTCTTTCTGTGCGGCCAAAGCTTTGGCCTTGCTGGCCTCATCCCTCCAGGCTTCCTCGCTGGCCGTAGCTGCCCGGACTTGTTCTTCCGCCCGCGCCGTCTTCACCTTCTCCTTTCTCAGTTCTTCTCGCAGCTCTTCCACTTGCCGCTCCTTTCTCGCCAGCTGACGGAGATTCGCTTCGTGAGACTGTTCATAATTGCTGTTTCGATCTTGGAGGTATTGATTTCGAGTCATGAGCGCCTCGTTGGCTTTCTCCATCTCCTCGTGTCGCACCTTCAGCAACTGTTTCTCCCGATGGAGCCGATCGATGTCGCCCTGCAGGCGCTCGATCACTCTGCCCGATTTTCCCGTGCTTGCATGACCGATCGCGGACGACCAGGCCGTCGACTCTGGTGGTGTCGAGGACTCGGACAATGACATCACTATCTCTATGGTGAGCAAGACATCTAGCCACAAGGTCGGCCAAGGTCACCTGAACGAATCATGGAAGCGCTGACGACCCTTCCGGAAGACGGACGCAGTTGCTCTGGTGCGTTTCGTTCTTTGACGATCCCATTGACTTCGGCCATGACGAGATCGGAAGAGGCAACGTAGCCGTTGTTGGACGGAGCAAAACTCGACAACCCAGAGTGTATACCATCCGTTGGTAACGTCAGCGAAAAGAGGAGCCCATACTCATTGCGGCTTACCAGGCTGGCCGTCCAGATCCCACGTTTTCACCTTGACTAACGGTGTGGGAGACGTGGTCGAGTTACGGGACGTTTTTTTGGTTCTCATGACAGGGGATGCCACGCAGTGTGCTGGCTCAAATTCCGGGCCCGTCTGTGCGCTGTCAGTTTTGACGTCGCTTGAGAGACAGGACGGGACGAGTGAATGAGAGGGACGGACCGGACGATGCTTTGACACATTTGCCAGATTTGGATCTTCTCGGAGAGGCATTCAAGACACGACGAGACTTGAGTGGGAGCAGAAAAGGGCTCCGTTGGTGGGCTCCCTTTGCAGGATCAACACTGTATGTGGACACGTTCTTGTTGCAGTGTGAAGGCAACAAAATGTCGGGATCGTCGCGCCCCCCCCTGTCAGCGGCTTTAGCGGACCGACTACGCGTCAATTAGCCCGTGCCACTGGCCGGGGGTCGTGTCTTGCCATCCGGCATCTGCAGGGGCAGTGGACCAAAGGGGGAGGGGGCGGAAGCAAATAGTGCTTCTGGTTCTCCGGCAAACCTTTGCCTGCAGGCCTCACTGGACCACACCTCGGTTGGCTACAAGTACAATATTACTATTATCAGCTACCGGTGCTGGATTCTAGAGATTCGCCTGTGTCTGACTTCCGCATCCAACGCCATGCTGTCATGATCCAGATACACACAATACAACAATTCAAGACCAAAACAGAATTGGTTCAAAATATGCCATCAGCTCAACCACATGACGGCGGCGAAAAGACCTATCGCCGATGCAGCCGAGCAGCCGAACTGAGCAGCGCCATTGTCCGGTGCGCTGGTCGTTTGGGCGGCCGTTGGTGCAGATGAGGAGGTGGAGGTGGCACCAGGAATCGCCGTTCCAAACGGCACGGTACTCGTTGACAGCGCGGCGGAACTGTGAAAGAGTCAACAGAATGCGCGTCCATCTGGTGCTTTAATCACTACCTGAAGGATCCCGTCGCCGGAGTGAAGCCTGAGTAAGAAATCGATGAGGTGCCGGCTCCGCCGACGATGGAGAAGAGACCACTGGAATTGATCTCGCTCTGTCCCTGGGTGATTTGCAACGCGTAGTCGCTACCATCAATGAGTATTGGCTCACGGACCTCCGGCCTCAGTGGGAACATACAAGGCCGTTTCAAGCGTGGACGATACATTCCACACCCACCAGCTACCTTCAATCCCGTCTGCCAGCGTCGCAATCGTGTCGAGGTTGGAGGGATTGCCTTTGCGGAGGGTGAGTGTAACAGGCTCGAGGAAAGTCAGCCATGTTTCAGCGCGTGCCCATACTCGGAAGATCGTACTGTGCCATCGCCGCATCCCCACGTAATACTACCGTGTCGTCAGCACCTGTCGACGCCTCCCAGGAAGTGATCGACCAACTTGTACGAGTCTCCCGCGATTGCTACAGCAGGAACGGATGTAAATGCGACCGGGGCCGTTTGCGCGAGGCACACGCGACCAATGAAACGCCGACAAGCAGAGTCTTTGAGGCCAGCATTCGGACGAGATCGAACTGCGCGATTTGAACCGAGGCCGTGTGTCAAACAATGCCGAATCAGAGCTTTGGTGGATCGTGGTGAGGGTGTTAGGCCTAGAAATGAGCGAGAGGCAAGCATAGAGAGTGGAGGAGAAAACGAGCGGCAATTCTCCAGCAAGCTTAGCGGGAATGTGGAGCAGAGCTGCTGGATAAAGCCAAGTCAGTGAATGAGAAGGCCATGTCGCAGGCTGGTCTTAGTAGCCATCGTATTCTTTGGCTTGTGCCACCGCATTCAGCAAGGTCCAAACTGGTTAGTAATGTGAGTGGGTAAACCAACTGATCGGCACGTCCCGAGTTGGAAAGTTGCGGGGTCAATCCATCATTCTCGTGGCCCGTGCCACTCGACTCGACCTCCTTCTTTTCCGCAGCGTCGAGCGTTTGCTTCCAAAAAGATGATCCTTCATATTAGGTACTTGATTCTCGCTCCTCCCATGCCGGGACTTTCGGTGTCATTCCACGACGCGCGCACAGGTCATTCTTGACAGAATCGCCCGCTCATCTAATCGCCATGTGCATGCTCTAACAGCATTTTCCACCTCCTGGCTTGCTTTCAGTGACCTCGTCATGCCACCTGGTCGGTCCATACACAGGGAATTGATCCATTGAAGTCGTTGGCTGGACGGGCCGGCTTCCCACTGAGATCGACAAGCCCGACAACGAATGGACGTCGATCTCGCGTCCGTCTGCAGTCCGAGCTCTCCAATTGAGTGCCTTTCGGAGCAGTGGGACCACCGACACCGGCGACAGGTCCTCCAGAAATCCTCGTGAGACGCCGGCCGCCAAGGTGTGCGTCAATGACACCTCGCCCTGACTCTTGCCCTGTGGATACCGGTTCGGGTGCACGTCTGAGACAGTGGCAGCGATGAACTGGGCATGGGTGCCGACCAGATTCGGGGCAGTAGCCCAAGAGTGCACGTCCTCGGGAGGATTACCGATGAAGAAGTCGATGACAAAATTTGAGTCGTACGCAAATCGATCGAGAACAATGCGGATTCCCCATTGCACGTCGAGATTGTTCACACTCATGGAACGGACCATGTCGAACGTGACATGGCCAAAGTCTTCAGCGAGATTCGAGGTCCTTTTGATCGGTCCCTTCTTGGAACACCGCCTCTTGCTTGTGGCCAAGTCGGGATTGTACAGTGAATTGACATTTTGGCGCACTCTGGCCACCAAGTCCGATGCGGTGGTATTCCAGTACGTCAATCCAGGATAGCTGTAGCCAAAATATGCGATGTTCCGTACTGTGTCGGGGGTAAACATGGTGGTGCCATTGTCCGAGTGGAAGGGGGCCAATGCTGGTGGCTGTTAGCATGCACGCATGGTCCTCCACCATCAGATCCAATCCCATTCAATCTTACCCGTATTGCCAGAGTCGACGGTGCCGACAGACTCATAGTACGAGCCGAATGCGTTGACGGTGGGCACGATGTAGCTGTTTTGATTCAGAACCTGCCACATTGCCAACAAGCGATCGACTTGTGCATGGTGCATCCAGAAAATCGGATCGAATCCGGCCATCTCGGGGAATGCCATGTGGCCAAAGCCGCCTATAAAGCTGTGGATCCCATTGTGGATATTCTCAATATTGTTCGCCGTGTTTGTCTGGCCTCCAGGCCAGGTGCAGGAGAAGTTGGTGTAGTCGGTAACGGCCGTGAGGAGCTGATATGTCGTGGCCAGAATGCTAAAGACTTGTTGGTTCACACAAACATACGGAATAGGCTGCGGACCTGGGGACCTACGTCGGTGCGTTGGCCAAGAGAGTTGCATTGGCCGCGCTCTGATTGCTTGATTGTGAGGGGGAATCCCACCATCTAACGGTCGTGCGAAAGTCCGCCAACTGATGAGGTTAGCTGAGGGCGAGGTATGTGGGAGCTAGATCATCCGTACAGGATGTGAAGCGGGAAACCCATTGCCCGCGGCATTGTCCTGGAATGTGTATTGGTGCAACGGATTATCCACTATTGCCGGACCTGTGGGTGTGTTAATGGAGATGGTGGGATTCACGACCGCTTCCGGCAGAGCTGGGTAAGCCGCCCAGTCCCAGTAAGGGACACGCAGCGTCAAGGCTGCGGCCTGGTATTGGTCGCGTTGAGATGACGGGAAGGTTCCCGCGATTGTCTGAGCAATGTTCCACAAGGCTTGCTGATCCGAGTCAGGTACCGTCCGCACTCCGAGGGCGACGGCATACCTCGTACAACGCCACATACGGGCGATGCCATACGGGGAACGGGGTGGAAGCATGCATGCAGAAGCCCGGGTATGTCCCCGTGCCGACGACTCCATCCCACGGAATCTGAGGATAGCCATGGATCCCTGCGTGGGAGTAAATGAGTGCGGTCTCCCATACCTCGAAATCCGCAACTGACCAGATATCTGGAAGTAGGAAAGAGGATTTGACTGATTTTGGGCCTGGAGCTGTTTCAAGGAGAGGATGAACAAGTCGAAAGCAGGACCAGACTGGGAGAATTGGTGAATCTCATATCGACAGGGGCGTGCTGCTGTGGCCGCATCTACTCCGCCGGTTGGTCCCGTGATCTTGATCGCCCGAAGGGGATGCGCAAGGAATAGCAGGATGAACAGAATGCCGTGAACGGCGACGCCGTAGAGGGGCATCATGCCGTTCCTGTGAGATGAAGCCGTGGGTAGAAACCGTGGCCAGAAGTCTTCGACCGAGAAGGGCGTTGCGGCTTCAGGTTATAAGAGTGCCAGGACACGTCGCATCGTAGCTTAGTCGCCAACGTTTATTTTCATCAAGGGCTTCCTGCCCACCGCTGCACCATCCCTTCTCTCATCGGAATGATGCAGCTCCTCGGTAGCATTCGGGATCGAGGTCTAAGAGACCCATAGTCGTAGAGACAGCCTAGCAGTGACGGACTCGGCGGACATTTGGGAATTTGGTCAAGTCGATTTCATATGTGACTGTCGAAATTCTCATCCGGGTGGTGCCCGCGGAGCGTTTGCTCGCTCAGTGGCAGCAGCCCATGCCTCGACACAACGGGTTTTCCAATTTCAGAACAAAGACGAATGTAATTCCATGTGCCACGACGACAAAACGGCGACGGACAGGATCAGTTCTGTCACACAGTCTTACCTGAAATAGTGGTCTTTGCCACTGGCTTCAGCCACCAGCTCCCAACGAGAGAGGCGCTGGCGCCAGGCAGGTCTTTAGCATCATTACCGTCTCGTTCGCATGGGCAGGGCTCTGACCCATGTGGCAGATCAGATCCGGAATGCAGCAATAGCTAGCATTCATATGCTCGTCGAAAGAGAGTTCTGATTTGGAACGCACGTCACCTGTGCCTCTTATGGACGGTGGAATCCTGTAGCTATATATCCGGTCACCTCTCTGCACAGCGATGCGCGGTCCTCCTCAATCGCGGAGGAAGGGTAGGAGGAAATATCACGCACTGCAAACCAGTGGCCCAGTTTCTTCCCCTTGGGTAGGACCAGAGGCGGGCGGCCTTGGCGCGCGATTTCGATCTATCACCCGCCCGTGCCGAGCGAGACAGAGATCCAGACTGGAGGTCATTTCCCGCAAAATTCTCCTCTCTCTTTTACGCGTCTTCGACAACTTCTGCACACCATTGGCCTCCCATCATCCGCACCCAATCTTGAACATCACCCAGTGCAGCCTGCCATGCCCAAGTACACACCTCCGCCGCCGTCCCTGGACCACCTCAACCCGATCCAGAGGTACATGCAAAAGGGTGCCCTTGACAAACAAGATTATGTCTGGCTGGCCCTTTTCGTGCTGGCCTATTTCACCGCCCGGCCGTACATCCAACGACTTTTCAAATGGTGGTTCGCCGAAAAGGACGTCATCGAGGGAGAACGGGCACATCAGGAATACATGCAATCCAAGGCCAAAATCAGCCCCAACTCCATCCGTGGGTCCGAGTCTGCAGAGCCCACATCTCTCCCTGACACGACAGCCGACGCCACTACGTCCGGCAGTAATGTGGACAAGAAAGGCAAAGTGGTGAACAGGAAGGCCAAGGGTCCGTCGACAGCGGAAAAGGCCGAAGAAGATAAACTCCTAGACTGGGACGAGGAGCCGGCCAGAAGACCTGTGGAAGGCGACAAATCAGATGTCATGACGTGGCTCGAGAAGTGGGATGAATAATCTCAACTCTTAGCCTTTGCTCTGTACGCCCCGCCTCTGTTCACTCAAACATTTGAGTTCCATGCTACCCTCTTCACCTCGGTCAGAAGGCAGTCGGAGATCGCTCGTCGGATTCCATAAATACGCGCTGGAGACGGCAGAGATCATCACAACATGGTTTACCAAACATCAATGTCGATCAGCAGTTGCTGGCGATGCCCTTGTAGCCTTACAACGAAGGCCGTGGCACACAGCAAGGCAGCTGTATCAGGGGTGAATGCATTTGCAGAGCGAACAGCAGTCGTCTCAACTCACAAAGCAGTACCGAACTATCAAACTTCCGCTTCCTGCTGGATGCACGCTCCCTATTTTCAGCCACGACTGTTGCAATCCAGCCCCTGCTGGCATGCATTTGAGACCCGAAATTGCCACAAGTCAAGGCAAATCAGGTCTACGTCTCTCCACGATAAGTCGGTGGGCTTTGGCCAACCAACAAGGATACTCCTATGGGGAGAGTTTCAAGAGGATAACGATGTCTTCGCGAAGGCGTCGTGAGACTTGACGCGACTTGTGCACGCTCATGTCGCCATTCGTGGCTCGTCCAGAACTGCAAGAGGGAACTGATGAGCTGTGATGAAGAGTATTATTCGGTGAACGATGCTCAAACAGAATATTCTAAAAGTACTGACGCCGTGTTTCATTATCCATGCCGCGTTCAGACTACCTACTGAAAGAGGATGCGGAAGGCCGAGCACAGACTTGAGATTCTATGGCGAGAAAACTGCAAGTAACATGCCCAGACAGGAGGTGGACGAAACTATGGAAATACGGGACGGCTTCTGATAGCATGTCATCTCGCCATATTGCTGAGAGGCTCTGTTTGTTTACCATCAACTGCCTTTTTTTGAAAACATAACACACTGTCGAGCCTAGTATTGAGAGACAGAGCGAGAGTAAATACATTTGAAGCTTCTGCCTTGCAAGTGAAAGCTCTTTTATTTGGCATTGCGTAAGGCTGACAGGAGTATGGCCCGCATATGAAAGCTTGGCGTGGAGTTGACAGGGCCACGTATATGGGATTGGAGACTCGGGCAGCCAGCCGGTTCTGTGTCCGGTAAGCATCAGCAAATTATTTTCGCCTTGTAGTCTCCTTCTCCCAGGCCGTTATGGCCGCCTCCACGCCTCTAGATCCACTTCTTCGTGGAAGCAGCAGCACAAACATCAGAGGCCTGCTCCGCATCATCATCCTATTGACCATCGCCGCGGCGGCGGTCTCTGCACGACTTTTCAGTGTCATTCGTATGGCCGCCATCTTGAGAGCCTTGAATGGGCGGTAATGGTTGAATTGTATGGGCTGACTGTGTCTTGCCAGGTTTTGAGAGCATCATCCACGAATGTTCGTCCTCCTACCCTGCGCCTCCTTTCGTTTGACATGCATTCATTGCATCTTCTGCACCGGCCCGTTCGAACTGGAAGAGCCTTTCTGATATGAACAATAGTTGATCCGTGGTTCAATTTTCGAGCTACGAAATACTTGGTGAAAAATGGATTCTACAGCTTTTGGGACTGGTTTGACGACCGTAAGTGCGGCGCGGGCGAAGAGGATCGTGCGGAAGAATGAGGACTGATGAATGGCAGGGACATGGTACCCTCTGGGAAGAGTCACCGGTGGCACCCTCTATCCCGGCCTCATGGTCACATCTGGTGTCATCTATCACATCTTTCGTCTTCTCTCCATCCCCGTCGATATTCGGAACATTTGCGTCCTCCTGGCGCCCGGATTCTCCGGCCTGACGGCGCTTGCGATGTACCTTTTGACATCCGAGATGTCCTCCTCACCATCGGCAGGTCTTCTGGCCGCTGCATTTATGGGCATCAGTCCCGGTTACATTTCGAGATCGGTCGCTGGGAGCTACGATAATGAGGCCATCGCCATCTTTCTCCTCGTCTTCACCTTCTTCTTGTGGATCAAGGCCGTCAAGAACGGTTCCATCATGTGGGGTGCCCTGGCGGCTTTGTTCTATGGCTACATGGTCTCGGCTTGGGGCGGCTATGTTTTCATCACCAACCTGATCCCGTTGCACGTCTTCACGTTGATTTTGATGGGCCGGTACAGCTCTCGGCTCTACATCAGCTACACCACGTGGTACGCCCTGGGAACGTTGGCAAGCATGCAAATACCGTTCGTGGGCTTCCTGCCCATCCGGAGCAGCGATCACATGGCGGCGCTGGGAGTTTTCGGCTTGCTGCAGCTGGTCGGCTTTTTCAGCTTCCTTCGCCAACAACTGCCCGGCAAGCAGTTTCAGACACTACTCGTCGCTCTCGGTGGAGCTATTTTTGGCATCATGTTCATCGGTCTGATTGCCCTCACCGTCTCCGGCACTATCGCCCCATGGAGCGGCCGCTTCTACTCACTGTGGGACACAGGCTATGCAAAAATCCATATTCCCATCATTGCATCGGTATCCGAGCATCAGCCCACCGCCTGGCCGGCTTTCTTCTTTGACCTCAACATGCTGATATGGCTGTTCCCCGCTGGCGTCTATATGTGCTTCCGAAACCTCAAAGACGAGCATGTTTTCGTCATCATTTACGCCGTCTTGGCCAGCTACTTTGCGGGAGTTATGGTCCGTCTCATGCTCACGCTCACTCCCGTTGTGTGCTGCGCTGCTGCACTGGCACTGTCGTACATTTTCGACACTTACCTGAACCTACCGACCCCCTTGGCCGACGAACCGGCCACGAATGGTTCGGCAGCGGGCGCGGTCAAGGCGACCAAACCGTCGGCTCCCTCAGCTTTGAAGTCAGTACGCAACCCGTTGGTCGGCATTTATTCTTCGATTTCGAAATCTGTCATTACCTCCATGTTCACCGGCTTCTTGCTCCTCTTTGTCGCCCATTGCACATGGGTCACCTCCAACGCCTATTCGTCTCCCTCGGTGGTGTTGGCATCCCGGTTGCCCGATGGATCTCAACACATCATCGACGATTATCGTGAAGCTTATTATTGGCTTCGACAGAACACGCCTCAGGATGCCAAGGTCATGTCCTGGTGGGACTATGGTTATCAGATCGGAGGAATGGCGGACCGGCCCACCCTGGTTGACAATAACACCTGGAACAATACTCACATTGCCACCGTGGGAAAAGCCATGAGCTCGAGAGAAGAAGTGAGCTATCCGATCCTGCGCGCTCACGATGTCGACTACGTCTTGATCGTGTTTGGCGGTCTGCTCGGGTACAGCGGCGACGACATCAACAAGTTTTTGTGGATGGTGAGGATCGCCGAAGGTATCTGGCCCGAAGAGGTCAAAGAACGAGACTTTTTCACCCCACGAGGCGAGTACCGAGTAGATGACGAGGCCACGCCGACCATGCGCAACTCGCTCATGTAAGTCCCAGCTGGACCATCCCCCAAGGCATGCTGTTAACCATCTATGCAGGTACAAGATGTCTTACTACAACTACAACCAGCTCTTCCCGGCAGGCCAAGCCCACGACCGTGTTCGAGGCTCGCCGCTTCCGGCTCAAGGGCCGGAGCTCAGCACGCTCGAAGAAGCATTCACCAGCGAAAACTGGATCATCCGGATCTATAAGGTGAAAGACCTCGACAACGTCGGAAGAGACCACGCGAGCGCGGCGGCCTTCGACAAGGGTCATAAAAAGAAGAGGAAAGCAGGTGCGAAAAAGAGAGTTAGGGTTTTGAGGGAGGAGTGACAGAAGTCAGATGTAAGATACAAGGACTCGGGGGCGATGCTCCAAAAAAGGGATTGAACTGGCTGGGATGAACGGAATTCAACCGATCAAATAGAGGATATAGTTTGTTGTACAAAAGATGTCATGTCACGCCGTGTGACCGTGCTATAGTGCATGCTATAGATCATGCTATAGTAGATCCTATACCCACATGCTGTGCTAACAGATATCGCGTAGCCATACAGAATGGCATCCATGAGCCTATCGCCTGCGTGGGAGAAGCAGGTAAGTCGTTAGATGAGGGCATTCGAACATTCAAGATTGTTCCCCGATTCTGTGCCAGAGTCACTGCCTCTGCATTAGTGTCTGATTTCCTCCTTTCGTTGTTGGATCATGCTGGTTGTGATGTCGGGTTCCTGAACATGCCAGTTTACCTTCAGTCGGGAAGAATTGGCCAGTTCAGCGTGGCCCGTGGAGCCATGAAAACGCCTCTTAGCGGCAGATCATTGACGTATGGAAGTTCTGAAGTGTTATTCGTCTCATTCAGTCGGTCAATGACTTCCCGCTGCCGCTCAGAGCATCACTTGATCGCCACGATCCCGACACCCTTTCTTGCCTCATCCACGGCCCTCCGCAGGGCCTGATCCTCGTCATCCGTCCACTTCACGCTCAGTTCATCCCACTTCTTGACCTTGAACTCTTTGCGGTACTGCGACTGGAGGGCTTGCAGTTCCAGTACATGCCGCATGTCCCCGGTTCCGGACAAGACAATTAGTAGCGTCGCGGGTGGGAGGGAGGCGTAGATTGTGGACAGGTGCGAGAGCGTACGGTTCGCTTGGGTCGCGAGAGTACGATTTGAAGGAGAAGGGGATGCGGGACTTGGGCTTGAGGTTGACGTCAAGCTTGATTGACTGTTCTCGGTGGAGGCAACCGGTGGCTTCGTGACGGCTGCAGGGGGTCCCGCAATAGGGGCGGTGGTGTTGCTAATGGTCGACTGGCCGTAGGTGGCGTTCTCTGGCTTCGAGTCTGATGTCTTCCGAGGAGGATGGGAATCTCTTGAGTTCCAGCCGCGAACAGCTTCCAACTCCCGGAAGCGGCCCCAGACAAAATCGACTCCTCCAGTGGGGATCTCCTGCTCATCCTCATCACCATTGATGGCCCGGATCAGTCCCCTGGCCACATCGTCGTCGGATTGACACCCTATCGCATAGGTCGCCTCTCGTCCAAGACCTCTCTCTGGTGTACCATACTCGACCGTCGCACTGGTTCTTGATGACCGGGATAACCGTCGAAAGATGGTCTCACCGTTCTGTTCCGTCGTACCCCAGCTCGGACCCTTCTCGCATTTCAGTCTGACCAGATCGAGGACGGCACGTGCGTCTTCAACTGAATCATGACCCCGTGCTCCAGCCACTTGTATCTCTCGCTTGAGGTATTTGTTGGCCAAGAACTTCAAGCTGGACCGCAGAGGAAGGCCACGAGGGTGGGGATAGATCATGGACGTGTCGATGATGAATGGGTGTGTCATCTTCAGCGCGTTGAGATCACTTTCCAGTGAGTGGCCGAGCAGAACGGTCGCGGGTGTAAATAGGGCCATTAACTCTTTCTGAATGTCCGCCAGAGTGGTGGTGACGTTCTCTAAAATTTGCACGGTGATCCCCGAGTACTGGGTGAAATAGTCCTTGATGGGAATCGATGGTTTGACGTATTTGTCAAGAACCACCTTCCCGTGCCAGTCAACAACGGATATGCGAGCCAATGAGTGGGCATCATCAGAAGTGAGTACCATTTCGCAGTCAATGGCGTAGATTGACAACCCGAGCGTGATCGGATCCAGCGTCGTGTGCAGCATGTCAGGGACATGAGGGGTCGTTGAGGACACAATCGTATCCACCCAACCCGTTGAGGCCGACTGGCCAGCCTTCTGCCTCCGTTCGTTTTCCAGCTCACCATCCATACCGTCTGCAAAAGCGGCCGGGTGCACGGGATATTCGGCTTCTCTCAGCTCATCAGCGGTGTGAATGAATGTCGAAATGGGGGTCTGAATTGCCTGGAATACTGCTTCTGCTAGCACCTTTGCATTCTTTTTGTCTTTCGAGTCTGGAAGGGGCGAGATCAGCATCGCCTGTAGCGGTGAAAATACTCGGGCGTGTCTCCAATCGCCTGGTGCATTAACTGGAATGACATGGTCGAACAATTGATTTCGGTCTGATGGAGGGGCAAGATCCAGATCATCTGGTCCCGCGAAGGGAGCCGGTGGGTCTTCCTTGTCCGTCGAGCCACGGAAGTCTTGGAGAGTGGAATGGGTGTCTGTTCCTGCGTTATGGTGTTCTAAGTGGTTGGCACCTCGGTCCCGTTTCCCTTCAGCAGTCTCGACGGTGTCATCCTTGTTGTGGCCAGCAGCAGAGTGCCTGATTCTAACCGTCGCCGTTTCCAGCATCTCTCTGTCCAGACCCGGAATCATAAGCACCACAACCTTCCGGATTTGCCTGACGTTCCTCACCGCTAGCCACGTCGGTGCAATGCCGTCTGACAAAACATAGAGCACCAAGTCCTGGAGATCTTTGACACGAAGCGGACTCACAATCTCACTGTCAAAAGATAGCTGTGGCGGGTCACGGTCACTGTCGTGCTGACCTGCTTTCTTCTTCGTCTTCGTCTTCATTTTGCGAGAAAGTTTAGATTCTGGCGTGCACCAACCACTCTGGATACCGGAATTGGATTCAGCTGGGGATGGAGATGCGTCTCCAGGGGAAGCCACAGATCCAGTTGGATTCCCAAGGCGTGGCATTTTCATCTGCGAAACAATCTCGCCAACACCAAAACGTCCCCCGGCATCTGACAAGCCAGTGTCGAAGAATCGACGTTTCCTGCCACTCCCCATGTTGCAAAGGCAGGCAAGTCTTGGGGGACCACACGCGGGACATTTGCAGAAAGCAACAAGGCTTTCAGGCTATTCATATCAAAGTCTTGGCATCCCTTTGCGTCGATATTTAGAGTTCCATGACAAAGGCACACCAGTCTCATTCTTCACAATTAAAGCATCATATATGGCGCACACCTCCTGGGTAGAGACATTCGGAAGGTATGCAAGCAACAATTCATCAAGACGATCAAGGGCCTAGACTCTATGGGCTAGCTAATTGGCATCACGTTTATGTTTGCCACCAGCTTTAAAGGCAGCTCCACGACGGCTGCTCCTGGTATCCGGCTTGACCTTGTACCTTTTCCTCTCGGTCCTGGGTTTGCTTTGAGACGACGCACGATGGCCCTCAAACACGACGCCAGCCGTCTTGATTCTGCTGGAGGGAGGGGCATCATTCTTTCCCGGGCCAGCGGTGCGATGATTACCACCACCCTTCTTGAACTTGCCAGCGTGGTGTTTCTCCCTGTCTGTTCGTCCTGAGGTTGCCAAAGCTCCTTTCTGTTTGGTTCGCTTAGCGCGCATCACACGAAGCTTCCTCGGCAACATTGGGGGAAATTTCTTGTCGTTCATCAGCAGAGCGGCTTCAACGCCATTTTCATCGGCGAACTGGACATAGGCAAAACCCTTGCCGATTCGAGTCTGCTGATCGCGCACCACTCGCACGCTCTCCACTTGGCCAGCTTTGCTGAACGTCCTCCACAGGCCCTCCTCAGCATCTGCCGGCTCTTTCGCTTTCGGTCTCCTTCGGTTGGTGCCGTCTTGACCACCGTCCTCTTCGACCGTCTCCTCATCGACAAAGTTGAGATTGCCGACGAAAACGCAACGTCTGTGATGGATCTCTGCCGGGTTTGCCAGATAGTCGACTCGGAGATGACGGTCAAGGATGACAGTTCCGTTTAATTTTGAGGCAACGGTTTTGGCCGCGGCATCATTGCTGAAAACGACATAGGCATTGGTGCTCTTCATGGTTTTGTCCATCAACTCTTTCTTCGCAAACGCCGCTCTCTTCGGTCCGACACTGCTGGCAAAAGCAGTCGATCGAAAGCGGATAGACTCCACTTTTCCGGCGTCAGCTTCAGCATCTGGTTTCAGCACGCTTTGCAGATGCTTGATCAATGTCTTCTTGGCCTTCTTAGACCTAATGGCCTCTATTGAGACGTTGCCGAGAAATACGGTCCTGCTCAGCTTCCTTTGGGAGACATTATCAATATCCTGATTCTCAAGCGTCTCATGACGCGGGATCTCTTCATCTGACATGGCAGCATCAGTGGGAGCTTCGTCCTCCGCGACAAGATCATCGTCACCGTCAGAGTTGGTACCGGAGTCGGACGTGGCTGTTCTGGGAAACTGCTGACTGCGCTCCCTTCTTTCTTCCTTTTCTAGGCGTTTGAAGTATGATGCTTCCAAGTCGTCCGATTCGGCTAAGCGGCGCCGCTTCCGAGGTCGTTCATGAGATGTGCCGGTCGCAAGCCGTGTTCCATCCTCTTGTTCATTCTCGCTGCTCAATCCTGGTCCATCGGCTCCACCTATCCTGTCAATTGTGGCCGAGGTGACGGCGCGACCGTTCGATTCGAAGCTCGTTGAAGGTGGAGGCTTTGAATGCGCAATGTTGGATGGAGTCTTGACCGGCCCACTCTGGAATGAGACCACCGTCACGGTCAGTTCCAATCGGCATCAAGGAATTGGTGTTTCACTCACGCTCGAAGCGAAGAGAGACGCCAGAGTAGGGTCGACGACTACTGCCTTCCCCGCGGCCAGAAAAGTGTCGCTCACTCCATTACCATCCTCCTCATTAGTCCTGCGACCTTTCGCCATTTCATACAAGATCTGAAATATAGACCGATGGTGGAAAAGGATCAAGATGTTGCCAGGGGGGCCCAACTTCAACGCAGCCAGGGTTGTTGCAGCCAAAATTTCAAATTTGGAGCAACATTTGGCTGCATCTTATCTCCGCTATCCCCATGCTCGCCAAGCTGCGCCTGCACTCAACCTTATGACATCGGCCAGAGTCCACAGACCGCAGAGACAGCAGCGCGCCAACACACCTTCCTGCCTGCGGAACCCTCACATCGTTCTCTTGTACACTCGAGTTCGACATCACTGCATTGCGTAACTCTGAAAGCATTCCTTGCATCTGTTATTAGGGTTATCATCGCCGCTGCGCTTCTGTCCCCATTCCCGGCTCCTCGCTCACCTTGCGACGCAACACCCGTTCAGCTTACCTCTAATGTCTCCAACGGCAAAAGTCCTATTCGGACACACGATGCGATATTGACAGCAGGCAGGCACACGAAGAGAAGGACGCAAAGATTACTCCATTCCGAGCCCGTGCCATCACTCTCTGGTGAAAAACCTCTGGCGAGGTCTCAGCGACACATCGCGTGCAGCAAGGGCTCAGGCCTGAGGTGTGAGTGCCGCCATTGCATAAGATTAGGAAGATCGATGTGCGCCAGCACGAATAAGCCCGGGCAGAACAGCATCTTTTCAGTTCGGCCCCGACATTGACTCTCATAGAAAGATTGGACTTTTGCCGTGCGTCCTGCACTCAATACAGATCCGATCGCATCCCCATCAGAGACTGTTACTCTGTTCACGGTCAGATTCCCATTGCGGAGGGAGGTGAACGCTCATCACGATGGACTCTGCGGCCGACTCTCTCCTGGCGCTCTCGAACACGGCCGCGGCCCTCGCAGCTCAGGATGACCCGCCTTCTGACGACGACCGTTCCAGCAGTCTCAGTGAGTTGGACGACGGACTTGATAATCCGATGGTCCAGGGCACGGAGCCAAATATAACCGTCGACGCCGACTCGGAGGCAGAGACGGAACGTCTTCAGGATACACCAGAGAGCCTGGCGAAGAAGAAGCCTTTCGAGATCAGCCCGAGCAAGTTGGCCCAGAGAGTGGATGACATCATGAGGCCGGAGATAGAAAGCATCACAGAGAGTGCCATGTCCTCACCAATCTCCTCACATATCGAGTCCTTGGGCGACGCCGACATGAGTGATGCGCACGAAGTCGAGCCCGAGCCTGAAGCCGACCTAGTTGATGACAAGTCTCCCAACAAAAGGAAGAGGGAAGAAAACGAATCAGACGGCGAAGACGTCCAACGCGCCCGACGACCCCGCACCATTTCCGTGGATAGCGATGACGAGAAATCTGTTCACGGGAGCGATGTAGAGGACCGCCATAGCCTACACAGCCGAGAACCGACCGCCGAACCCGACGCTGACGTGCCCGAACGTGATCAGGATGAAGACGCTGAAGAAGAGGAGGAGGGAGGGGAGGAAGAGGAGGAAGATGCTGATGACGCCGCCGAGGCCGAGGCCGACGACGAACACGCAGAGATTGACAAGCTGGATACCAGTGAGGACTCGAAAGAAAAGATGGCTGGCCCGCAAAGTCGTCCAAGAAGACGAGCTGGCAAAGTCGACGTACACGAACACGAGCTGGCCGAACACGAAGAAGAGGCAGAGGGTCCGGAAGAGGCCGATGGGCCAGAAGAGGCCGATGGACCAGAAGAGAGCGAGGTCGAAGACACAGAGGCGGCCGCGAAGAGCGAAGAGGAGCAAGCCAAACGAATGGCCGCTATGGAGGCTTTGACCACGCTGGAAAGGCACTTCGCCACCTTACGAGATCGGCTGTACGATGAGAGGATTGCAGCGATCAATCATGAACTGGCCCAGTTGGCCGAGGCCAAACCCTGTCACCCTGAACTCCTTCGACAGCTAGAAGCGGTACGAAAATATCGCGATGAGAAATTCGAGGTGGAACAGAAGCTGCTAGTGTACAAGGTGGGCGCTTTGAAGAACAAAAGTGTCGCAGAACGCAGTCAAATCCACAGCGGATATTTCCAGGCGGTGAGAGACATCCGAGAAAGGCACCTGGAGAGGATCAGCGAGCATTTTTACCGCATCCAGCGGGACCGATTCAAATCGGAGATGACGGTTCCCAACTTCACAATCCCATTCCCAGAGCGGCGGTCTCAACAGATCACCCAGCAAACTGCCTACAACAAGGAAGTTTCGATTCTGTCCGGGTTGGCAAAATATGTTGGTTTTCCTGCTGCACCGGAATTGGCATCGTCACGACAAAAAGAGGTCGACGACGATATGCAAAAGATGGGGGTATGTATGGGCGACATGCCCCGGCTGATCAGGAGCTAACCAGAGCAGATATCCCCCAACCAGACACGACCAGCAAGAATCCCCCAACGACCAGCACGTGGCGCCCTTGGTATCACCCTCTCTGGCCCCGCCGCCGAAGAGCAATTCCTCGAGCAAACGCCGTGGGCTAACCCACAACATCCCATCCACCGACTCACACTGAATCGACAGAACTCGAACCGGTCTCCATTACATGACGCCTACCTCACACCGGGCAATCAACAGCGCACGGTTGACAGCACCCAGACTGCTGGATCAGCGTCGACCATTGCAGAAAATCCGTCGGCGCCCGTCTCCTCAGCAATCAACACGCCACAAGATGGCCACAGCAGTCAAACAAAGCTCGAACCGCAAGGGACTGTCGGCATTCAAACCTACCGCCTGCACGATGCGTCCCCCCTTGAAACGCGACGACAGAACTCGACTTCCTCGACTCTTCAGAGCCGGCAAGACCGTGCGGGATCGCAGGCGCGAGATCTTGTATCCTCTCCTCTGATTCCTCGGGTCGGGGGCCTGGCCAGCTCGCCTCCAGGTCCCAGTGGTGCGAGGCCAGAAAATATCCCGAGGCACGGCGAAACAGTCTCCCCATTTCGATATGCCAAAGAGCCTGCCATCACGGCGGGATCAGGGTACTCCGGAATAGGACGATTCAGCATACGGTGACAACCGTGAAGTGGCGATTACTGTACATTATTCACATCCTTGCGGCGCTGTCTGTGGATGCTATAGAAGTATATACGGCCCATTTTGGTCGCGCGTTTCTTCACGCTCGACAACATGAGTTCCCCTCTTGTTCAAGTCGGACCACCACAAGTCATCAACCGTCTTGTCCGTGGTCAAGACATCTCAATGGTCAGGACGGCTGTGACCAAGTTCATCTCGTTCTCATTGCATTGTACACAATCTGTGAGACCATGTTCACCAGAACGCCATCCCCCGATTTTTCTTGGTTCGGATTGGCCATAATCAGCACATACTATCCAGATGCCTAAACGGTCGGGTTCTTGGGAGGTTGTTGTGGCTTGTCCGGGACAATGACATCCTCGAATTTATCTTGGCCCACGGCCTTCAGTGTAAATGCAACTGTTCGACCAGTTAGTATCAGAAGCAAAGGATCTCCTGTTTGATAACGTACAAACACCGATCGCGAACGACACTATGCACATGCCCGTAATGATGTTCTTGAAAAGGTACGGCCGGCGTGCCCTGATGAGGGCGGCAGACTGGCGGTAATCTGCATCATAGTAGGAAGATCGCTTCAGACTGAGCATGTCAGTGCAGCTGCGACGAACTTGGGGATGATGTCAACGCACATTGGCAACCTCAGGGCTCTTGTGGGATACATGGCGTCGGGGATAGAAGCAGCGGAATGCGACAGCGGCAGCGGCCCTACTCATTCAATACTAGAGATCTGCACCTTGAAGTCGAAATAGTGCAGGAGTGAGCTTGGCAGGCCGAGGATCCGATATCTGAACTGGCTTCAAGGTCGACTGACGCGACCAAGGAACTACGATCGCGCCTAGCACTTGAAGAGTTTGCTTGACTGTTCTTTCACGTGAAAGGATGTCTCCTACGCACAGCGAATTCCAATGTATCTGCTAGAGACCTTGTCCACTGCGGGCCCGCTGCGCCTATTACCCTCCTGCCTTCCTACGAGATGACCACGGTCTCCACCAGTCGAGCAGCAGTATTATTGTCTCGATCATGGGTCTCTAGACCTTTTCAATTCCATCACCGTGCGGCCAAGTCCTCTCGGCCAAATACAGCCGTAGCTTACAGAATCTTCCTAGAACTCCCTCGCAGCATCCGGAGAAGTCCTTGTCCCGGCAGCGTTGATGTCTCGGCCTTCCGGTGTGCGCGACGCTCCCTCTCTTCCGTCAGGACATTGACCATACCACACATCACTCTACATATCGCTGCCTCGTCCAGTGGCAAAGGACACAAATTTCGTCCCGAGTTAAGTACATTCGACTATCGGCCAAGCAATACGGACGCCCTCGGCCTTCAGAATGGAGACAGCATGGAGGGGAAACGAGCGGGTCGTCCAGATAGTGGCCAAGACGCTTACTTTGTTGCTCGAGTTGGTCAAGATTCTGATGTGACCGCATTTGCCATCGCTGACGGCGTGGGTGGTTGGACCGAGTACGGCGTGGACCCTGCTGACTTTTCCCATGCCCTGTGCAGCTACATGGCCGAGACGGCCTTGTCGTGGCGGGGTGAACGGCTTGGTCCCAAACAACTCCTTGAGATTGGCTACGAGAAAACGATCCAGGACCCCGACATCCAAGCGGGTGGATCAACGGCTTGCGTCGTCATTACCGACGGACAAGGCCGGATGAGGATCGCAAACTTGGGCGACTCTGGCTTCCTCCAACTGCGGCTCGGGACGGTGCACCATTACTCGAACCCTCAGACGCACGCGTTCAACACTCCTTACCAACTGAGTCTTACTCCTCCCGAGATTCTCGCTCAGGCCAAGGTCTTTGGGGGCCTGCCCTTGAATGATAACCCAGACAGAGCGGATCTGGCTGACCACATGCTCCGACATGGTGATGTGCTTGTGCTGGCCACCGATGGTGTCTGGGACAATCTTCATTCCCAAGATATTCTGGGCATCGTCAGCAGTCTCATGCGAGCATTTGGAGCATGGCGGCGCACGCCTGACCAAGGCTATATTGTGTCGGATACGATTGGAGATTTGACCAACCCGAGTCGGGCGCCGCAGCTGAAACTTCCAGGCTCTCTACAGTGGGTGCTTGCCGCGGCTCTTGTCGCAGAGGCCAAGGCTGCGAGCATAAGCCAGAAGAGGGACGGCCCATTTGCAAAGGCGATGCACAAAGAATATCCCTACGAGCCGTGGCACGGAGGTAAAGTGGATGATATCGCCGTTTTGGTCGTGATACCAGTCGATCACACCAAGATCGATCAGCAATTGAGGGCCAAATTATGAGAGATAGGCTCGCCTTTTTCAGTGGGCGCCATCCACACGAGTGTACTGAAACATAGCACTGGAGTCAGGGACGGGATCCCGGTGGTCTTTTTATCTAGCTCTGTCGGATTAGAGGGAACGTGCTTTGCTTGGTTGGACATAGATGTCAAAGAATCTCGTATAGATGAAACCAAAATCTTTGCCTGGACGCGTGCCAGGAATCCACTTTGTCTAGGTCTGCAGAGAGTCGGTGGCGAGGATCACAACTGAAGATCATTCTAGGAAATCTGAATCATGCCCTCCGGTCTGACCATCGCACCAGCCGATGACAACGGGGTATCAATGGCTCAGCAGCGGCTTCGGGAACTCGGCTTTTATGGCCATAGCAAATCTAGTACCTCAAGGTCACCGCTTCGCCTATGCCCTACCGTATAGCATCTCGATGCAGAGCCTCAATATGCTGCTGCTCGCTTCCTGTGCATGCGGATTTCCGCACTGGGAAACACCCCCGCCTCACTTCGAGAGCTCGACACGCTCGGGACAGACAGCCATTGTCAGCCGATTCTCGATTCCCTCATTTGTCCTGCTTAAAGACTGAGGCGCAAGCTCTGCGGTCGAAATACAGGGTAAAATCCCTGCTTTCGACAATCGCCACCTGGTTCGCGGACCACTATGGTCAAATCAGCTGCAGGGCAGACGCATGAAGCGCTAAGCTTGAATTAGCAGACTGCCGCTTACGGCCAAGTGCTCTAACCGCCATCTTCACTCTTATTGATGGATGACAAGGTGTTAGTGACCCGCTGCAGCATATACAATCCTCTTTGCCTCCCTTGGATCACTCTTCCGCCCGACCCATCTTCTTCTGCCTGACCGAGAGTTCGGGCGATTGCCTGGTTCTTGCGAGATGGTCCTTGACCTGCGGATTTGAGATCAGCCTGGTGTGGTTATGGAGACCAAGCAGGGCCCAGCCAACGGCCTGGGCGTGGATCCAGAGGAGATGGAGTGGGTTGTGGATGGCAGGCCTTTGTCTCCGCTAAGGATCCAGATATTGAGAGAGTCCGTCGCTGCAAGCAAAAGAAAGCAAACCGCGCATCGTCCAAAGCAACCCGCGCATCGTCCAAAGCAACCCGCGCATCGTCCAAAGCCACCCGCGCATCGTCCAAAGCCACCGACATGGACCAAGCCACCGAAATTCGAAGGTCAGGCAACCTTCGCCCTCCACGACAAGATGAAGCAAGTGCCATTCTCAAGGGCACCGCCAGATCACCCGGCGTGGTCAGTTCATGACCGTTCTGCTCAGCAAGCGCGAGATGGTCACAATGACCCGGACGGCCTCGAAACCCTACCACTCTTTTTCCAGAACGGCCTGGATTCCATGGACCCAGATTTCAATAATGAGTCATGTTCAGCGACGCCATGGAGCCAACTATCGGAGTTAGGCGGCCTTGGGGCAGCTGATCCGATCATGAACGAGCTCGATGCTATGAGTCCGAACGTTGAGGCGGATCAGAAGAGATTGGATGTGGTAGAGCCTTCTTTGGTGGAGCCCGTCCCGCTTACAGATAATCTCTGTAAAGTGCCCACCTACGAACCACTGATTCAGCCAGAGACGCGGCAAATCACACAGGAGCAGCTCGTCGCAGAGGTTAAGGGTAAGCCTTCATTGCAAAACCACAGTTTCTTTGACCATTCTGATGATTAAAGAGATCTATGCTGGCCTGGTGATGGTCGAGAAGAAATGTGTCGAGGTCCTCCAGCAACAGGCGACAAGCACCCACAGACTTACGGATGAACAATGGCAAGCTCTGATAGCATTACATCGAACTCTCCTTCACGAACACCATGACTTTTTCCTGGCGAGCCAGCACCCTATGGCATCACCAAGTTTGCGTTGGCTCGCGGTCAAGTACGCCATGCCCAGCAGGATGTGGCGCCACGGTATTCACGCATTCTTGGAACTCCTTCGTCATCGCTTGCCGGACACGTTGGAACACATGATGTCGCACCTCTCCTTTGCGTGTACCATGCTTGATCTCCTGCAGCAGTCTGTTCCGAGCTTGACGCCGGAATGGGTGGTGATGGCCGAAGCGCTGCAGGAGTACATCCGTCTACTGGACGATATTGGTCGCAATGGACCACAGAATTGGATGCATCATGCGCCGTGGTGGCCTCATCTTCAAGCAGAAGAAGACTATGATGATAGATCACCATCGTCCTCAAGATCGTCGCGAGGCATGGATATGCACTCCTCCGCAGGTACGTCGCGTTGGACGCAGTCAGACACAACCGTCGAAGAAGAAGAATTCAGCGACTGGTATTTTCGCCGTCATCCACCCCCTGCGCAATCGTTCACAGGCCACTTGGAGTTGCCTGAACACGTCGCCTGCGGGCTGAGTGGGTGGCTTTATTTTGGCCAGGGAATCGCCTGGCGAAGCTTCAATATCTATTCCAAAGTCTTTACGCTGCTTAGCCTCACCGCTCGGTACTCGCATTGCGGCTTTGGGTCGATATTCCACCCTTGGCACTAAAGTCCGTCTCTGAAAGCCGTCGGCGAGTATCCTGGAATCATTCACGGAACCTGAGCAGGGGGGAGGGGGCGGGGATGAGATGACAATGTTGGATAAGTTGCCCTTTATATCGCACCAATCTTCAAGCTGGCCTATATTCCATCATTTGCCGTGGACGGGGCTGACAAAGCAACTCACGTTTTCACGCTCCTGTATCCTTATTTTGCAAACACTCACTCTCCGAGTGGTGGTAAGGATACAGCCCTCCCAGTGGAGCAGAGTCATGTTGACACAGAAACACAACTCAGCCTTCGGCTGATAAATTGGGTGTCAGTCATTCTCTTCGCCGAGGCAGGAAAACCACCGAAGGAGCTGACCCCGCACAAGGCTCCATCCCCCAGTTCCCCACGTCCTCGGTTCTATGAATTATATATCCTCGGACCTGCACCCACCTTTAACAGGAACAATTTTTCAGACCCTGGCTGCTGTGGGAGGACAGCTACCGAGATGCTGTTCAAGTCAAAACAGCCCGATATCGAGTGTACGAACGCCCTCATAACACCGGCTGCTCAGTCTAAAAGAATATGCTAACTCAAGGGACCTTTCCTTTCCACCTCCACAGTCCCCACAGATCTCACAGTGTGGCAGTGGGCGTTTGAGGACCAAAGATATTCACCGTTGTATAATAATCCGCCCAGCGAGGTTTCCGGTTACACCAACGCCATCACCAAAGAACGGCTAAGTTTTTTTGACGTCAAAGAGCACTCGACGCACCTGAGCACCGCGCTCGCGACGCACTATGGCTTCCGCCCTGGAGATACGGTGTCGGTATTCAGCCAGAACACTGTCTGGTATCCAGTCGTCATGTTCACGACGCTGAGATTAGGTATGTATGTTCAAATCATCATCGTCATCTCCAGCTCTTCGATTCTAGATTCCTGAGGAAGCTTTTTGTGGCCAGTGTTGAAGGTGGTGCCCTTTGTTGGCCCAAGTTCTGCGTCTTGCTTCTCGTCGATTTGAGACTTGATATTTACGGGACGTCCAAGGTGGAAGAGTCAATGGCGCCTCACCCGCCTATTCTGCTGAAGAGATGGGCCATGCTCTCAAGACGGCCAAGACTCGATTTCTTTTTACCATCGCGAATTCTCTCAGGGTCGCGCTCGCTGCGGCTGCGCATGTCGGCATTCCTCGAGACCGGGTGTTTTTACTCGAAGGGAAAGGCGAAGGGCTCACCACCATGAGCGAGCTGTTAGAGGCCGGCAAGTCGTACGGCGCAAAAGGTCAGGTGCCAGCGTGGTCCATACCGGAAGGGCAAAAGAATAAAGACGTCTGTGGCTTTCTGAACTTCAGCAGTGGGACAACCGGTCTTCCCAAGGCGGTATGTGGATATATTTGCCCAACATTCCAATCTGTCAGTCACAGCTGTGCTGATGGCAAGTGCGGAGCAGGTGATGTTGTCGCACCAAAATGTCATCGCACAATGCCATCAGCTCAAGGCCATCAGCGTGCCGGGAAAGAAGAAGATCATCGCACAGCTCCCGCTCTTTCACAGTGAGTACAGCAGCCCCCCTGGGCCTCCAAACTGCACTACGCATTGGTCTCTTCTTACATGGACGCACAGTAACCGGCTTGCTACGCTTTCTCAACTGCCCTGTCTTCAACAACGACGAGTGCATCATGCTTCCCTCCTTTACGATGGAAGCCTTCCTCAACGCGATCGTCGAATACCAAATCGCAGATTTGACTCTGGTACCTCCGATTGTCATCAGACTCGTTCACGATCCAATCGTCGACAAATACGACCTTCGATGCCTCAAACGGCTCTCGTCGGGATCGGCCCCCATCAGCAAGGAAATCATTCAGCGCCTGGAGAAGAAGTTCCCCTGGACTGGCTTCAGACAAGGCTACGGCATGACGGAGTCGTGCTGTTGCATCTCCTCACACACTCCTGAATACTACAGCTACGAGTACGCCCACACGGGGGGCTTGCTGTGCGCATCCACCGTCGCCAAGGTCATCGACATCGCCACAGGCCGAGAGCTGGGCTACAACGAGACGGGAGAGATCCTGGCCAAAGGGCCGCAAGTGGCCATGGGGTACCTGGATAACCCGGAGGCGACGGCCGAGAGCTTCGACGCCGATGGGTTCCTACACACGGGCGACGTGGGCAGCGTTGATGAGCGAGGCTTCATCCATGTCTCCGACCGCATCAAGGAGATGATCAAGGTCAAGGGCCAGCAGGTTGCGCCTGCAGAGCTGGAGGACCTCTTGCTCGGCCACCCCAATGTGCAGGACTGCGCCGTCCTCGGCGTCCCGGATGATTACAGCGGCGAGCGGCCTAAGGCGTACGTCACGCTGAGGCCAGGACTGGAGCCCTCCGAAGCCGTGGCCAAGACCTTGATCGCGTACGTGCAGGGCAAGAAGGTGCGGTACAAGTGGATCACCGAGGTCGAGTTCACCGAAGCCGTGCCCAAGAGTCCGACAGGCAAGCTATTGAGGAGAGTCTTGAAGCAGCAGGACCGTAGCGGCGACAAGAGAGGATTGGTCGTCAGGGACGACAGAGAGAGGCCGCGGCTCTGAGAAAGGCGGAAAGAGAGGTTGCGATGGAGTTGGCGAGAATTTGAGTTTCCCTCAATCAAGATCTGGAACCATTTTCTTCCACTCTTAAAGATATCTTATACTAGGACACAGATTGATTGTTGGAATCAGTTGAGATCGAGAAGACCTAGAATACAGATAGTGAAAGGGCCCAGGCCCTGTTCCTCTTGGCTTGATCGCACAGTTCTCTAGTACGACTTATCACTGGCAATCATTGGCACAGGGAAGTCTGATGACAAGAATAGCAGCGAGAATGTAAGAACAATGCTGCCAGAGTGGAGGCGAGAAAGATGGTGATGTGGCTGTGTATAGATCATTTGCTTGGAAAGCAATTTGGAGGGGAGAGTTCAGAGAATTTAGGAGACATCACGTCGTAGGAGAGATGATCAGATTGTATTTCTGTGGTATGAGGCTGAAGAAGGGGCTCAGGCCTGGGTCTGCTGGCTTTGCACCCACGCTAAACAGGGTTAAACCCTGGCCTCTCACGGGCGCCAAATTTGGCCTTACAGTGGGCCGTTTTGGACTCACATGACCCTCCCCCCTCAAAAGAGGGGGGAAGAAAAAAAACAGGCGCAATCCAGGGTTCGAACCTGGGACCTCTCGCATTTTACTTAGAGTGAACCCTACTATTCAGGTGTCAGTCGTGTGCAAGGCGATGGGAACGGTTTGATACCTACAGCGAGAATCATACCACTAGACCAATTGCGCTCTTACACTTTTTCTTATCCAAAAAAGAAAATATTTAAATAAATAGCCTACAATACCGATGCGGAAAATAGGCAAGTGTCAAAAGGCAAGAGTTGCGATAGCAGCCGTACTGCGAGATGCAATAGGCGCGCATGCCGCAGAGCTTTGAGCGCCTGGGCTCTTATCGGTCGAGAGTAGCCTTTCAGGTTCGCGAGCCGGGGTTGAGCACAGGGCGGCATCACCCTCGTCCTGAAGGGGGGTTGAGTCGGGAGCAGTTTTTACTCATCTTGGTTTTTTTGTCCGACACCAAACAACAACCTACTCACCAACAACTACTTTCAGCCTCAGTTTTTGATCTATTTTGCGCTGCCGATACTCAAAGCTGGCTACACCTCCTCAAGGCAGCAGACTTGCACGGCTTGTAATGTGCGGCTGGGCTTGCATCTCTGTTCATGTCTAACCAGACATTTGTCTTCCCTCCACCGCCACCACCTCCTCCAAAACGGTCTACGGATGCCATCCTTTCACCATGCGCTGCGCGAGGTCATGGCGTCAAGTCACTTCCCGGGCGAGGGACACATCGAGGATATCATTTGAATCGAGAATCCAATGTCGGAAGTTGGGGTAGAGGACAAGGTAATGGCGCTGGGAGAGGGCTCCGCGGCGGGCGCGGCCACGCTCCCCACCACACTTCAATGCATGGGACGCTGGGGTCGGCGGTCGAAACGGCTGATGTCTCTACACCGGACATGCGTTCATCGCCTTCATTAAACACATCACAAAAGCGGAGCCATGCCACCGCGTTTGCGCCTCTAAACCAGCCAAGGGCTCGCCCGACTGCAGCTCCAGCTGTCCCGAGCTTCAACGCAGTGATTGACGACATCTTGCCTCCGAAACCACCAAGAACATCACAACAGGAAGCTGTGCCAAAGCCAAAGAAGCAGAATCAGCTTGGTCTCACCCCCGCCAAGATCGAGCAAGAGTCAGATGCTGAAGATGACGTGGATGAGGAGTCCTCGCTGGCAGTTCGACCTCCTGTACGAGGGCTTGAGTTCGAGTATAGTGGACGTGTTTTATCCTTGCGGACCGCCGCGGAAATCGCCGCATGGGTCGCCGAGAGGAGAAAAAGGTTTCCGACTCAAGCCAAGGCAGAGGCGGCCAAGAAGGAGGCAGAGGAGAAAAAGCGCAAATGGGAGGAGCAACGAAAAGCAAAGCAAGAAGAACGGTCACGCGCCCGGGAGCAGAGGGAGCGGAGCAAGCAAGAGAAGGCGCTACTTGGAGAGAAAATGCTGGCATCGAATCGGGACCAGGAAGCAGGTCAGACTTGTGGCTCGGTCGTCGACGCCGCAATGCAAGCCAAACTGAGAGCGGAAAAGTTGAGAAGAAGAGCTCTGAGGGCCGAGCAAGATCTGGCACGTGCCAAAGAAGCCCTACGTGTTGCAGAAGCCCGGATAAATGATGCAACTTCACCCGAGCACAGCCTTCTACAAGCCGGAGAGGAGCTGGCGACCACGGCCGATGGCTCTCTCATACCGCCTGGGAGGGATCAGGCAGTGGGATCTGCGCCTCCTGATGGTATGCCAGAGTCCGAGCAAAGTCAAGAGCGGCTTATGGCCCTCGTCGAGGTAGCAGCTTCTGAAAATACTCGAGGTAGCGAAGGCCTTCCACGTTCCGAAGCCGAGTTGATTAGCACCGTCTCAGACTCATCAGATCTCTCCGAGTCTGAAGAAACCTCTTCCTCTGGGTCCTCCGACTCCGACTCCGAGTCAGCACCAGAGCAATTGGACGCGAAGCAAGCTCTGCCAGAGCGCGGACCGCCCGCGAAGATGGCGATGACTGCTTCAAACTCAGGCCCACGTCGAATCTGCCGTAATCTCACAAAGTACGGTCGATGTCGATATGGGACAAGCTGCCGATACTCTCACGACATCACGGAGAAGAATTCGAGAGGACGATCCAAACCTGGCGTCCCAGCTGTGGGATCCCAACGGAAAGGCTTGTGGCAGGTCATGGTAGAAAAGGAGCAGGAGGAAGAGCGTTGGCAGCTGGTCCAAGCGATCATCACGCTTGGAGAGCGTGGCGTACTTGATGAGCCCAACGGCATGTAGCGACGTGCTGTGCCGTGCATCACGGTAAGCTTTTGAGGACCAGTGTGAGCGCCTGGTCGTCTTGATTTCCATCAGAGCAATCCGCCGAGCAGTGGCTCGTACTCAGAATCATTCACTTCCAAGCGCCTATCTCGCTGCTCTTCTCCCCTCCTGATTTGGCCCATCTTTGGTGATGCACAGTGTAGATATCCACTCAGCCACACTCCTTCTCATAATGACAGCGCTGAATTATGGCCAGACAGCTGGTCTTCCCGCCTCAGAATCACGCATTCGCCGCTCGAGGTGATCCCAACTCTCAAGAAATCCCTCATTCAGCTCGATGATGGTTTCTCCAAGGGCAGATGATGAATGGCAAGGCCTTGTGGAGCAAAGAGAGGTCGTCACAAGTAGACAGTGAGATGAGCTATGATGGTCACGGCAGCAGAATTCCAACAACATTGATATTTGATTCAAGAACCTCGACGGTGAGTCCACGACATGTTTGTGGTTTAATAAAAAAACACGAGACGGAGTGAGGGGGGAGAGATGCGGACACCAAGTCATACGGGTCGACAGTCGCTACATACAAAGACCCTTCCATTTTGGCTCAAGAATGGTCCTCTGCTGCTTCCACCATCGCAACAAGTGAAAGGTTCGGCCACGCACCATCGGCTCATAGAGGAGACCTATGCTTCAAGCAGGGAGACCTTTTCGGTGTCCACAGCCTGCTCCAGCTCGGCATTCTCCAATTTCTTTGCCTCTTTCATGGCCATTCTAGCCTCCATCTTGAACTGCATGATCGTACCGAAAATAACACCAAAATTGATCTGGACAGGAACCACAATGATGGCGTATTCGAGCCTCTTGACATGGGCCAGATCCACGCTCTCAAGGATCTGGAAGGCACCGTAGCCAAGGGACAAGCTCAAGATGATTCCACAGAGGAGCATCAAACGCGCAATCCAGTTCTTGCGGCTGTTCTTGGGTATTTTTCGGGAACCAATCGACTGAGAGTCGACATAGATCAATGCCATGATGGTATGGTAGAAATGCCTGGCGAGGCTGAGGGCGATGGCAATGGGCAGGAGGACACGGTCAAATTTTGCAAGGTATTCGCCAATCTTCATTATTGTAGACGGATTTTCCGGGTCTGATGGAGTGTCCGGAACCCACCACTAGATCAAAGTGTCAGCTTGAGGAAACGGTCGGCATGAAGTGATGTAGCTTACGCTGAACAAGGGGACGTAGACGATATTGAACGCGCAAAGGTAGAGCCAGTTCAGAAAATATCCCACATTGTAGGAAATCTGTGCCTCTGTCAGTATGCCATTGCCGCTCTTGCAACATCGCTTGTCCAACGTACACCGTAGTCGTCCTTGCCAGGTGGAGGGTAGCCATTACGACCAGCGTAAAGCAGCTCGGTCGGACCGACACGCAAAATCTCCATCAGAGCCATCATCAGGACAATGACTGTTATCTGCCGCCTCATCATGAAGAAGTGGTAGCGGCGAATCTGCTTCCAGTTTTGGACGCCCGAAGACGCCGTGGGAGACGGCAGGCCATCGGGAGTGGCTGATGCACAGCAGCGATGATGCCAGGGCATGGTATGGCTGAGTTGACGACGATGTGAATCGAGTTGCATTAGATGAATAAGGAACAGGATTTTGGTAGGAGGATGAAAGCGAAGGGGACGACTGCAGGCTGCAAAGGGGACGTCGAAGATGGCTGAGGCCTAGCCTGCCTAGCTTTTGAATGACGTCATTGAATACGCGGGCCAGTCCAAAGCAGAGGCTGGGGTCAAGTCAATGCAAATTCTCCAACCCTTATCATTGAGCCTTTGGCTGTTTGTTCTCAGTTTGTTTGGTGGCTTTGACGGCCACCTGTCACTCTAAAAATACAGGGACGCCGTATATCACCGGCGCAGCACCATTCAGATATCGCAGCATACAGCTGTCCCTTGCCTGTGCCACCGCCTGATCCAAGGCGACGACTCCACGGGTTCGCCTTGGACTAGCCTTCCCGTCCTTTGCTTTTCTTGCGTTGGATTTCCCTGCCGTTGCTTGTGTATTCGACTCTTCCCAGATCAGTCCCCACTCAGCCATCATCTTCATGGCAAATCTGTCAATGTCTCGATCAGTGACATCCCATAGTGTCCCAACCACGGCAGGACTGCCGGCGTTGATATAGTGCCACGGCATGCCATAAGGTTCGTACACTCCACATTCTGTCATTTTGGCGCTGCTACACCCCATGAGCAGGCTCACAGCACATGTGTCCATTTTGCGTATCGTCCGTCCCCGTATGTATTGCGCACCGCTTCCATGTCCAAAGTAAAGAAACAGTGCATGATCGTGCAGACAGGCTTCGAACTCGGTCTCACTGGGGACACGGTTGACAATGGCGGAGAATTGGGGAAGCTGGGTCCGAAAGGTTTCGGCAAAGGTGTCCTGTGTCGAAGTCAAGTCCGAGGATGGATTCAGCATGTACGCGCCAGAGGCCGCTGGGATGCTGTAACCTTCAGCGTCTTCGCGCTGAGCTCGAATCACGCTCAGACGTTCCTTGATGGCACCGAGTGATGGCATTCGGGACACTGAACGACCCTCCAGGCAAGGCAGAGATTCCCACGGAAATGCCTGTAACTGTTTGTCCAAAACGAGAATGATGTGCTCTCGTTCCTGAGGCCGAGCGTGCTCTTCTCTCGCCTCATGACACGAACGCAGCGCATCCAAAACATCCACCAGCATGGCATCGAAATCAATTTCGTCGTACGCGTTGGGTTCGCCATTGAACTGCAGCACATCCACGACAAAGTACAAAAGATCTGTGATGGCGTCCTCCAGTTCCGCTTCTTCTGGGTGGCCGAGAGTGACGAACAACTCCAAGACATGGGCGTGTAAGACCACCTTGGGCCGCAAAGACCTTGCAGACCTCTGTCGTGATGGCAGATGCTTGTCCAAAGTTTGCGAGAGGCAGTGTTCAAACCGTGACAAGACGAGGTCGTCGACCTGCCGTCCGGATAATAAGCCCCGGAAGCCGCCCAGCCAGATATTTTCCATGTTGGCGAGCAATGCTTGGAAACGGGAGTCCAAGGCTTCTCGTTCGGCAAACCATACTTTTCTCGTTGATTTATCAGCGGAGCGGCCGCGAAGATCATGCGCCGTCGTGTTGGCCCCGTGGATGATGTCCAGGAGCTCTGCTTTGGTCGCGGCAAAATCGAGCTCATTGTTTTCGTCCTCGGCGAGATCGGGTCTCGTCAGGGGTATGCGCATCACGAAGGGAGAGCGAGTGGCAGAAATTTTGGCCACCAGGAATTCCGTCTGATCTTGGCTCAGGTCGATGGACACGATGGTCCATGAAGGTGGCAAAAGACCCAGCACATCCGCCGCGGTGGGAGACGGGAGATTCGGCATGCAAACGTCGTTTGCAACATCTGGCCATCTTTCAACCTGTTCTCGTTCTGCGGTCGCCTGTTCACTGAAAATGCTGATGCGCTCCCTTTGTCGTACCTGGTCTTTGGCGATTCGCAACTCTAGAAGAAGCTGAAAAGAAGAATCGACGAACGGATTGGTCAGTCCTGTGGACATCAAGGCGATTTGTGTCATGATCCGATGGACCACATGGACCACATCGGAAGAACTCTGGCTGGCTTGCGACTTTTCGACCTCGCCGAGAAGGCGATACACATGTTGAAGCAATGCTTGCCCTTGATTAGGTGAAGGCACGGTTGGATTCGAGGGTCCTTTTCTTCCCCGACCGCTCACTTCCACTTCGGCAGTTCTCTTTTCCAATGCCCCACGAACAAAAGACATCCTGCCACTCTTTCGAGCAGACACATACCTCACCGGAAGGGCCATTGCCGTTTCCGCCAGCACCCCATTGACGGCGTCGTGCGAGAAGAGCTGGAACGCCTCGTGCAGCATGAGCAAAGCTTTGGCGACCGCCGTCTGCGGATTCCCACTGTAGTAGCCTGCGAATGGATCACGGCCATCATCGCCGCTGTGGTGAGTGTTTTTGTTCATGTCCCAAAGTTTCATGCTGTACTCCAACGTGACAAGTCTGTCCACGGCGCATTGTTGATCGAGGGTCGTGTGCAACACCGTCAATGTGCGGCCAGAGGCAAGTTTGTCTGCAGCATTCCCCTTTGGAGGTCTCGGCTGGGGTTTTGCGCCTCGGTGTCTGCCAGGAGTTCGATTGAGGCGGGTCCTCGTCTCTCGTTCCACCAGGGGTGGGTCAATTTCCACGATGGATCCTTCTGTCTGCGACAAATACTCTCTCGCATGGGAGGTCAACTTTCGCCCGACTGTGTGATTCCCCAGGAGTCCATACGCCGCTGCGAGGTTTAGAGACGTAATACTGAGCTGCAAAGATGGCCGTGACTCCTCTGGCTTTTCGGGCACTTCCGACAGGACCTTTTCAGCCTGCAGGCTTTGGCCGGCTGAGGCATGGAGCAGCGCCAATCCAGATTGGATCAACAAGCCGAAAGTGCTGTTGGCTGTCTGACAGGCCACTTTGAGGGCCTGCTCGTAATAGTGAGCAGCGTCCTGGCATAAACCGTGGTGGGCAGAAATCTCTGCCATATTACACAACGTAGAGCAATGCAAGGACACTTGATTCCAAAACATGGCTCCTTTGGGAGTGGCCGTTGAGCTGCTTCGATTCGAACACAAGCTGAGGTTGGAGAAGTCGGCCGTCAGAGCTTGTTCATGGGAGCCGTCGCCGTGGTTGGTGAGGGAAGATGGGGCTGTGGCATAGGGCTTTTCAATCATGAGCCAAATTGCCGTACTGAGCTTGACCGACTGCCTCCCATAGACAGTAGCTTCGGCGAGACGACCTTGATGGAATGCCCATCGAGAAGTCAGGTGCGCAGCCTTGCACAACAACATCTTCTCTCGTAGCTGCCATTTTCTTGGTCCTGGACCTGTCGAACACCTCTCCTTCCACACTGTTCCCGCTCGATCTATGAGGTCAGAGCATTTGGTAAAATTGGACAGGTTGAGCAAATATTCAGCGTAAGATAGCGCCCACTCCACCTCTGCTGACGGATCCACACCATCTTGTTGGAGCACATTCTCAGCCTGTGCAAAGGCCCTCCCTGCAGCAATGGTATTTTGGAGGCGATTTTGCAACGAGCCGATATTTGTCAGACACGTCAACAGGGTCGTCTGACTCGATCGGTAGCCGAGCGCCAGGATGTGCCGGATCGACTCAAGCGCTTCGAGCCTTGGGGGTTCGTCGCCAGAGACATTGGCGTAGTCGGCAGAGGTTTGTAAAAGGGCCACACAAACATTGATATTATCGAACCGCTCATTCAGGTCGGCCAAGGTTTTGCACGGTTGAATAATCCCCGATAATTCTTTGACGTCGTGTTGGAGGTTGTCCACCCGCCCATTTGAGAAGTTCCACTGGAGCTTCAGGAGGACCCGCAACCCTGATGCATATGTCTGAAGAAAAGCTGGCCGGTCTGAGGTGCCTCCAGTATCGAGAAGAGATTGTAGCAGTTCCCCAGGGAGCAATTCATTCTCTATTGATGTGCCTTTGCGACATGTGGTCGCTAATAGAGAACTTGCAAACCTCAAGCGGCAGATCCGATATTCTGCTGGTGCCAAGAGCTCAAATACCAGTCTCGAAGATGACAACAAAAGCTCGTTCTGACGGTCGGTGAGGTCTTGATCGGCCATGGCACAGATTTGCCGCTCCAGCGTCAGAGCGCGGTGGACCGCCGGTAGAGCTTGACAATCAAACAGGGGCGGATGGTGGTCAGATTGCGGCAGATGGCGAGAGCAGAGACGAGCATACATGTCGAGGTCAGCCCCCAGCATCTGGCATTTCTGATTGGAGCCGTTCCAGGCTTGCTGCAAGGGGCCTCTTAATGCTAGCTCGACGGTATCTGTCAGCGTGCCCTCCTTAATCCGGAATTCAATGGCGTGTTGAAGCATGTCAGATGCTTGACGAAACTCGTTCAAATCCAGATATCCCACACCCAATTTCTCATATTTTAGGCCAAGTAGGGCAGCTTTCTGATCTTCGAACGGCTTTCCGGCGACAGCATTGACCGAGCTGTGTAAAAACCGCAATTGGTCTTTGGCAGGGAGGCGAGCTTCGACCGCGCTGAGATACAGTACCCAGAACAGATGGGAAATGCGGACATGAAGTCCGCCAAGGTATTCATATAAAGTATCCTTTTTGTACAGACATGGTGGTGTGGTCAGGAGGTACTCGGCGAAAATTTGACATTTGCACAGCGCGTCATTTGCTTCTTCGCTCGCCACGAGCGTTCGGATGCTGTAACATTTTCCGCTGGCAAGAACCGCGTCGATTGTTTTGACAATGGTGGTACGTAGCGCACGCTGTTGGTTATCGGGTGGCTCAGAGCACATCGGTACCGACTGCGCTGGCAACGTGGAGCGAGCGTGACTCCACAAGAAGTTGAGAAATGCAAAAATCAACTTGAGCGCGCACGTCTGCATCTGTGTATGGATCCCACTGGACTTTCCGTTTTCGATCACTCGATCAACCGCCGACACCACATCGGCCGCCGCCTTTCTCATCTGCGCTCCGTGGATCAGGAACTCCCCCAGCTGGGAAACAGAAAGTTTCAGGTCACCGTCGAACGCGTTGATCGTATTCTGGCTGCTCCGTAAAGCTGCCTCGATATTTGTGGAAAAGGCGGTCAATCGTACGGTGGTGATCTTGCAATTTTCAATCAGTAGTTGTACGTTTGACCTTGTCCCAGGACCCGCGAGCTGAGCTTCCAGAAGACTGAGTACTGGTTCAGGCGCCGTCACCTTTTTGGCCAGTTGCATGAGACCGTCGCTCAACTCGGGAGGATAGACGATGGATGATCTCAAGGACGTCAACAGCGCTGTCAACGACTGCACGCGCTCGCTCGCGACAATCAGCGTGGCCTTGTTGTCGTCATTCACATCTTGACAAAGGCGCTTGACAGCGCGACCAGCAGATCGCAGAACTTCGCGTTCAACGTCTGGCTCACAGCCAAGTTGCCGCCATGAAGCAGCTTTGACATGCAAACCCGTCATGAAAAGGTCAAAACTGACCGAAGGCGGCACCCGTTGGGAGATGTCATGGACGCATAGAGAGTGCAGCTTTGATATCGCCTGCGAAATCGTTCGGAGCTGAGTGCCGGCCGCCTCGGGACTGAGATATCCATTTTGCAAGCCGTGAGTGACCATCCACGCGGGACTGCCAACTCGATCCAGTCTGATCGCCTCGGTGAGGTCCTGGCTGACGCACTTGGGGCCAAGGAGGATTGATAGACGCAGGGCCTGACTCTGCAGAGACGTTGTGAAGCCAAACACCCTCTTGTTAGGTATTTCTGACGGCCCAATGAGATGTCGAGAATAGTCGCCCACGGCTGGTGTTTGGGTGGGCTGTTTGGGTCTCCGCCGCTTGCAAAATTGTTCATAGATCCGGTCCAGCTGTTGTTCGGCCTGTTCAGTCAGCTTCAGAGTGACCAGCTTATCCACCAACAACAACGCAGCATTCTCCAGCCCTGGAGTCTCCTCTTCCTGAGCCGACTCCGGTTTGACGTTCAGCCCCCAGAGATAGTCGATCGCCGCACATGCACAATTTGCAGTAGCTTCCCATTCACATGGTGAAGGCTGGGTGGGGGTTTTGCGGCTTGGGGCTTTTCCCCGATTGGGTGAACACTCCTGTAAAGGCCTCTGGGGCTGCAATGGTCGTTTGGGTGAGGACCTTGCAGATTGAGACGCAAGGTTTGTGCGGCCGGACTTTACGGCTCCAGTCAGGTGCTTCAGGCTGTTGTTGAACACCTCTGTGGCGAGCTTGCGCTTTTCTGAAGGGCTGAGTTGGATAATGCCGACCTCAGGGCTTGGGTGGATTTCGAAATGAGGCCCTCCACGGCGACCAGGTTTGCGCACGCTGTTCGGCGGCTTCGCAGTGGCATTGCGGCTCCTCGTGGCTTTGGTCTCGGTTTGCTTGTTGTGTTCAGGTTGTCCAGTTTCTGCGCTCGTGAGGCCGAGCACAGCTCGAAGAATCCTGAGGGTCTGGGCCGTGGTCGTTGTTACTGATTGGAGATCACTGCGGATGTCCTCAGCTATGCTTGACACCGCTTTTGCTGTTGCTGTCATTCTCCAGCGGTGTGAGGATCTTTATGATGTCGACTGAACGTCTCGGAGTGTCCACTGGCATTGAAGACGCGACACCCATCCCAAGCAGGAAATCAATCAACATCTCGGAATTGTTTCCGCCAGCGTTGCTTGGCGGGCAGAAAACGTGTGCAGGCGGAGCTGGTCACAGAAAGGCGTCTTCCAGTGGTCGCGCCATTGTGACGGACACGACAGGACTGGTTCAAGGCATTTTATTTCATGGGACTGGATTCCATATCCCATTCGTGTCGCAGGCTCTTGAGGCCTCGCACGCTTCACGCCTCCAAGAGAATCATCGGCCTCGGTTCGGGCAGCAATCATCCACCTTCCAAAAACGTCCGCTTTCAATACACGGCAGCGGGGGAAAGTCGTCTGCCTCGAATTGTCCAGCCATCGATCTGGCATTCGGTTGTCCCAAAGGCATTCCGAGCGAGAAGTGATCCGACCTCGAAGCCGGCTGGAAAACGTTCTGCAAATCCGGCAACATATTTTATATGGATCTACCTCTTAATCGGGTCTCAGGCCATAAAGATCATAAGCTTGCAGAATGAATTCAGCACCTTCGTTCGTCAAGCGGATTTGCGGTTGGCCAAGTTGAGAGAAGTCGTGGAAAAGTTGCAGCGTGGCGAGGATGTCGATGTCGAAAAAGTCCTGGGAACGGGAGTCGAGCTGGAGGAGCAGGAATGGGATGCGGCTTTGAGGGAGATCGAAGACGAGGACAGAATATGGCAGCAAAACAAACAGAAAAAGAAAGAAGAACAGGAACGTTTGGCCAGAGAGCAGCAGGACGCCAATCCAGTGAATCCTTCCGAGGACGAGCCCGGTGCCCTCGATGGCGGGAGGTCAATCCCAACGCTCGGAGGACAACCGACCCTTGGGTTTTATTAAGCTTGCGATCCTGCCTTCTTTCCGACCAACAATTGATGTGAAGATATCCAGAGGAACGAACGTCCGTCGAGAGTCAGGCTCTCGTACAATGTCGGCTCGGTCATCCCATTTGATCGTTACACGACTGGATATCAGGTACCGAGCATTTCGACTCACCTTCTATGACATGTTTTATCAACAAGTCTCACCGTCAATATCTGGGGACCTGCCAATGCATTAGACCGCACAGATGCATCGTCTGGCCCGCCGAAAATTGGAGTCCATTCGCACCGTCTTCGGAAGATCCTTTGAACAAGCTCTACAAGACACGCAAGCAGATTCCGAATGACCGACGCGAAATGAGAAACTCGAAAGTATAGTCCGCCGACCTGCTTTATCCGGTAAACGGGATGAGCCTGCCCGTCAAATGTTCCATCATTGGAATGTAAGTCCATGAAATCGCATCCAAGGCAGGTCAACAATATTCCAGGCAGTCCGTCGACAATTTATTCCAGGCAGTCCGTCGACAATATATTCCAGACAGTCCGTCGACAATTTATTCCAGGCAGTCCGTCGACAATTTATTCAGGCTGTCAATCGAACGTGGGATCTCACCAGCAATGGAGAAGATATCCGACTCTCTGCACACGGGGACGAACGTCCACTCAACCGAGAACTTCGAATAGTGATTTCGCCCCCGGAGTTGAGGTTGGTACAGCCGATCAGATAAATGGCTAGTCAATCAGAATGGCGCACAAGCCTGACATCTTCCCCATACAGGAGCAGTGCCTGGAAGTATCTGTCACCGACGAACGTTGCTGTGCTCTTATGAAGTCGGGATTTTGGATAATCAAGAGATCTATCCTCGTAGTGAAGCGAAAAGATTTCTACGAGCGGAAGGAAGATTTCTCAACTGGCACCGCTCAGGTAGGGTGAGAGTGGAGACAGGGCTATTCAACACAGATGGAGAGTTTCGGGTGGCGGTAATGGCAAAGAGCAACCATTCAAACATATCTGAGCATGTTTGCCGGCTGTTCCTTCAACCATTGCCCGATCTGTGTGCTCATCAGAGGCATATTTTGGAGAAATATGCTAGCACAAGTCAGACAAAGGCACACAATGACGATCTTCTGCATCAAGGCCGATTCATGAGGTAGCGCCACCCTTGCCTTTGCTTCGGAGTGGTCAAAAGTGTTGACAGGAGAAGCAGCTAGATATCATCTAACTGGCAAGGTTTCGTGATCGGTGATGTCCACAACACATCTCTGCTTGGTGCGGTGCAACATGTATGATTTCTTCCTCCTACGGTGCTGGCTGGCCAGAACCTGCATCACTTCACAGCAAGATTCAAATCAGCGCTGACGGTCATTACACTGCCATTGCCATGGCAGATGCGAAGATGAATGGTGCAATGGGTATATCCTGATCCATCCACGAAGACAAGCCGACCCGTGAAAGGTGGCAGAGTATTAATTCTACAAGTATGATGTGCTTTTTATCCGTCTTGTACGCAGACAACCATGTGCTTTTTAGGTAATTGACTCAGGCAAGATAAACATTCGCCAAGCCTGCGCACTTTTGCCTTTGGGCTTTGCAATCGAGTTGCTAGTGGTGATGCTCCAACTCTCTCCACCTTTTTATTTTCCATCAGACTGACGGAATCCCGCGACCGGCGATTATCCAACCCCATAACAGACACACACATCCTGCGCTCTACACGTCTTTTTTCGCCAAATTAGAGACTCAGGTCGAAGTCCACCTTGTTGCTCGCAGCGTCGGCCTAGATCGTCCATATTTCCTCTCTCTTCAAAAGGGATTCGCGCTTTTAATCTTAACACCATCATCTGGGTGCTGAATCCCTTTGTGCGATCCTGAATCCCCAGCTTGCGACTCTATTTACGGCATCTTCCTCCTACACCGTCACCGCGACTAGCTTTTTTTGGTCGTTTGCCAAAGAGATCACCTTCTCTACCCAGGCTGTCATGATGGCAACTGAGACTGCTCCGGTCAATGGCCTCTACGGCACTCAATACAGCCAGCCGGCCGAGCTGGCCGCATCGACCCCTTCAGCTCCAGCTCACGCGCCATCAGCTTCCCAGAGCACCACCACTTCGACCACTCAAAAAGCGGATCCACAGGAGATCGGCTGGTACTTTGTGGAACAATACTACACCACCCTTTCAAAGAGCCCAGAGAAAATCCACCTGTTCTATTCTAAAAAGTCGCAGCTTGTCACTGGCGTGGAGGCTGAGAAGGTGATTCCCGCCGTGGGCACAAAGGTATGGCGCAGACGAGGGGCGGATGGGCATCGACTAACGATTTATTTCTCAGGCAATTAGCGAGAAAATCAAGGCCCTCGACATCCAGGACTGCAAAGTCCGTGTGCTCAATGTCGATTCGCAAGCCTCGTTCTCGAACATCGTCGTGCAGGTGATTGGAGAGATGTCCAACAAGTCAGAACCCCATCACAAGTTCGTGCAGACGTTTGTTCTTGCTGAGCAGCCCAACGGCTACTTCGTCTTGAACGACATCTTCCGATATTTGAATGAGGACGAGGATGAGATTGTCGATGACGAGGAGGAACCTCAGCAACCAGAAATCCCGACCGAGGAGCCCAGTACGCTGGCGGATGATGCTGTCCAGACGCAGATTGCCGCCGAGGTGACGGTGACCACAGAAGCCGCCGCCGAAGAAGTGGATGACAAGCTCCAGGAAAGCAAGCAAGAATCCGTCGACACCACACCCGCTGAAGTCAACGGTGCCGTCGCTCCCCCACCCGCCCAAGAGTCTGCCGATGAGTCTGAGAGCGCGGAAACGACGCTGAAGGAGACCCTCGCCCCAGCCGCCGGACAAGAGCAGACCTTTGAGCCTGAGGTTACTCGGGCCCAGACCTCGCCTCCTGCTGAAACGCCTGCGCCGGTCGAAGCTGCGCCGGCAAAGAAGACGTGGGCGAGCATGGTGGGCGGGAAGGCGCCTGCGGTACCTGCTTTGCCAGCCAACCCCCCCACAGCATCGGCGTCGTCCAAGGCGGCGAGACCTGCTCAAGCCGCACCAGCTCCAAAGGCACCAGCGGAACGGGCATCGACGCCGACGTCTCAGAGCAATGGCTGGCAGACGGCTGATCACAACAAGAAAGGTAATCGACCACAAAATAAAGCCGCGGCGGATGGGATCACCTCGGCATATATCAAGAACGTCAATGAGAAGGTCGACGCGCGCATCCTGCGTGCCGTTCTCGAAAGCTTCGGCGAGCTCCGGTGGATTGACGTTTCTCGGGCCAAGGTGAGCATGCTCGACATCCAACCATGTAACCGCGACTGACCTCCTCCAGAACTGTGCTTTCGTCGAGTTTGTCGACCCAGCAGGCTATGCCGCCGCCGCGGCTGCCAACCCTCATACCGTCGGCAGCGAGCAGATCTACGTCGAAGAACGTCGTCGTCCAAGTACTTACGGTGGCAGCGGCGCTTCCTTCGGTCGTAGCAGCAGCAACGCCGGTCGGGGCCGTGGTGGCCTCCAAGGACGGAGCGGCAGTCAAGGCGGCCTTCCCAAGGACGCCGGTCGTGGTGGATTCCAGCAGAGGGGCGGCAAGTCGGGCAATGTCACGCCCAAGGGACGTGGCCAGGCACAAGCAGCTTGATGCCTCGGCGGGCGAGCGATTCCATCTCGACTACACACCTTCACCTCTCCCCTTGTCATGAACTGATATTCCTTTCTGACATGCCTCTTATTACAGCGACTCAAAAGTGACGGAAGCATCGAGGTCCTTTCTGCACTGGCGCAACTGGATCGGAAAGGAAAAATTTTCAATGTGGTGTGCACCTGCTTCAGTGTCGTCGCATAGCACGCTTGGGATTGATACGGAACGACCGTCGGAATGGGTCCTTGGTCCCCAGGATGATTTGCGCACCGTTCGATGGAAAGGTGCACGACCAGTCAGGGCCATCCGCTCGCAGACCTGTCCGATCAAGCCAGATCATGTACTTTTGCTTCGAAGGATATTCCCGGTCATGGACCTGCTAGAGATGGGGGTTTGAGGTCTGTACATTATTCGCCCTCTTCATGAGACTTTAATGATGACTGCATTTGTCAATGCCACATTTCTGTTGAATGAATTGACATCACCGCCGTGGTGGTGTCAGAACGAACAGTGTGGTATTCACCTGATAAGGCTCGGGCCCGCGGCGTATCAATTCGCCGGCGACAACGTGGGGCAGCAAAAGTCACCAGCTGCTCTGTTTCGGCCTTCCGTAGAGATACGTACTTTCTGCCGTCAGATTGCTTCAGGCCTTGCTTCTGGTCACCATCCGAGGTATTCTGAAACTCATCTCTACCTCCTGAATCTTTCTCATGCAGCAGAATGAGACCTGGAATTGGCGTCGAGAATGCAGAACCGCGTCCGCGCAAGTCCTCCGTCGCTGAATCTCCCAACGTGGCCGGCGACCGCTACAGCGCTCCTCCCCCTCCTACGACCTTCTTCCTAGCTCGCGAACCCGAGATTCCTAAATGGTCTCCCGACCGAGGAGCGGGAGGGCCTCCAGGAGCCAACTCTCCCGTGAGTTCTCTCCAAGAAACGCTCCAAGAGGCCGACCGCCCGTCCAAGTCGTCGGCGCCCAGGATTGGGGCTGCAGATGGCAGGAGCAACAGCAGAAGAAGGTCGACCATCAGGCCTCTCAGTGGGGACCGTTTACGACGAAGGTCGTCGACGGCGAGTGTGGAACAGGCGGTCCAGATTCCGGAGAGACCGATCACGCCAGCCCTCCTCCCGTCTCCGCTGCCTTCCCACGATGTGTCGCCGCCTAGCAGCCCCAAGTCGATCTCGTCCAGGTCGATGCAGAAATCGGATGACGGGCTGACCAGCGATGAAACGGGAAGTCAAGCCATCGCATCCAGCGAGGACGAGGACGAGCGAGATCAGGAAATATCCGGGGTGGTCCAGGACAGCCAGCCTGAATTGATCATGCCCAGTATCAAAATGCCCAGCCGGCGGCCATTTACGCAGAGAGGAAAGCGATTGGGGAAGTTCAAGGTTCTGGTGGCCGGGCGGAAAGGTATCGCGGCTCGCGTGACACGGCATGGCGCATGCTAATCGTTGTAGGAGTCGGCAAGACGTCCCTGATCAAGTCGATTGTTCAGGTCTGCGAGGATATTGTCCACGTCGATCCTCTCTCATCGAACCCCAGCTCCATCACGGCCTCTGCGCGCCATAGCCATGGGACCAGCGATCCGATCAACGAAATTTATGCGAGTACCAAGCCCTACCCCGCGTGGTGGTCGAACGTCGACGAGAGTCGAATCTTGAGACGGAGGAAGAGCATGGGAGATTCGGTGTTGGAGCGAAATGTCTGCTTTGTCGATACATCTGATTCGTGCAAACTGGAGAATATCATTCACTACGTGGAACAACAGCTGGTCCACGCCATCTCGTCGGCCAACGCGATCAACCACGAATTTACGGGATTACTGAGTGGCCGCGGCGGTTCTCAAGTTGACCTCATCCTCTACTTGGTGTCCCACGGTGAATACCACCATACGGAGAGGAGATGACATGCTGATCCCGGTGTAGGCCATTGGAAGGACGATTGCGACCGTATCCGGCAGCTCTCCGAGTTGTCGAACATCGTCCCCCTGATCGCAAAGTCTGACCTCCTGTCCGCCGAGGAGCACCAGGAGATCAAGCAGACGTTGGATGCCACCTACGTCGCATTCCCCCGGTTGCCTGCTTCCCTTTCTCCCGAGTCGGATCTCCAGACGATCGCGACGGCGCCCTACACGGTGACCTCGACCAACGGTCCGGACACGGACAACATGGACGCCTCGGTCCTCATGTCATCTGAATATGTCCAGCCCCTGCTGCCGTCCGAGTTGAGTCTCTTGATCGAGCAGATATTTGATCCCGACACGGTCGCCTTTCTCCGACACAGTTCCTCCCAGAAACTGGTGGCGTGGCATGCCACACATCCCAGGCTGACCCGCGTGCCGTCACCGTCGCTTCCGTCGGTGCAGAATTCGACGCTCGCGTCTCCGCTGCCGACGTCGCTGAGCAATTCTGGCGTGCTCATTCCGATCGCATCCGAAGTCTCCCTCAACACGTCCAACAGTTACGCGCTGGCCAAAGTGGCGGATCACACTCAGCGCGAGGAACGTCTGGCACAAGTCAGGTTGTCCAAATGGGCCAGCGAATTGCAGCTCAGCTTGCAGCGGGAGCGGGAGCGATATGAACGGTTGGCCCGAGGGGAACGTGCCCTATGGCTGGTGGAGAGGATGGGGGAGGAGGTGCGCGACGGCCAGATTGTCCGCCTCGACACTTCTCAGGCACTGGTGCGGACCGGTCAAAAGGGTGGTCTCCCCTATGGCAACGTTCCGACCTATCACATGCATGACCCTTTGGGGCTCCTGCGCTGGAAAGACACGATGCGCACGCGCGGCTGGATTGCGCTGCAAGTCATTGGAAGCTTCGGAGTTGTTGGCGGACTGGCATTCTGGTTGGCGAAGACCTGCGGCTTGACCGCGGCCATCAATGATTGGGCGCAAAGCTGGACCTGGTTTGGAATGCATGAATGACGGGATGATGGATGGATCAGTTATGAAGAACACCAACGCTGCAAGGAACCGGTCGTCACTGCATGGGGCGGCGCTGGGAAGAAGCATATTCAAAGGTAGCAATGTCGCATAAGCCGAGGTTGGCATGGTATTTGGTCATAGGCAATTCCCCATACTCGCACCCGCCCTCCTCAATCCCGGCTTCTTCTCTTCTGTGCTCAACGACCGTGGGCAAATTGTTTGAATGGCTAGACCACTAGCCTAGATGTCACTACGCGGAGATTTCCTGGTTCTAGGTATTCTGGCGAGGCTGGTTGAAACACGCCGGCAAAAAGGGGCGGATCCCGGGTCAGGCCGGTCCATGAAGAAGAGGGTGTGTCAGATAACGGAGGTGTGGGAGGGGGAGACAGGTGTGGCCCGCAACTGGATGGGTTCGGAAGCACTGACGTCTGACTCTGTTGTGACTGAACTGACTTCTCCCAAAGCGCCTCCTCAGCTGTACGCTAAATGTCAACAACCATCATCCGAACGAGAGCAGTTTCTGAGGGGCCAGTCGGCCGGACTCGGGTCCTCGAGTCTTTTCTCAGCCGTCAGGTAAGGTACAGAGATCTAGAACCACAGGCCGAGAGGTCCAACGCCTCAATCCGAGGGGTCCAGCAACCCAGCAACCCAGGGCAGGGTCACAAGGCGCACGGAGATGGGAGACGGCCACGTGGGCGCCGCAAATATCGTCCTGCCTGATGCTGGCTTGACGTTGGGCGCTTGCTGAGATGGTGCTGGTATGGTGCCGGTCTGGTGGGTGTTGGAGGGTGGCCTAGTCTGTCCATTGGTCTTCATGGAGCGGATCTCCACGACGACTCACTGGGCTTGAAACTAAGCAGGCAGCCGGCGCTGCACCTCACCGACCGCCCAGTCCGATGGTATGAGCACAGTGGTCAGGGAGCTGAAGATCTCTCAAGCTGAGTGAGCCCGGGCGGTGGTAACGGTGCCTCACACCGTCAGCAACCCCTGCGACTCCGGCGGCGACTGGCCCACTTCAGGATCCCGAGTCCATTGTTTGGTGTCCGGCTGATTTGCTGTGGGTGCTAATGCTGAAGATGCTCATGCGGGTGCTCCTGCAGCGGTGGTCGTGCTTGTTCGCACATTAATCAAGTATCCGTTCACGCACCACACTTAGATTTGTCTACCCGCAGTTTCCCACCCTTCCGATCTCTGCAAACGATAGCAAGTACTGTCCGCATCGAATCCAATCGCGAGCACCACCACTGCAACTCCGGTTCTGACCCATCTGCACGACCAACCGACCGACATTTCATCTCCAGAACCTGCTGTCCGTCAATCCTCTATTCAAATCCCAATCGTCATATCCGTCGGCCTCATCACCCCCGCGGCGGACCCACCAACTTGTGAGCGAGTTTCTGGAAGCAGATCCTGCTCCCTTCCCACTGCAGAAAAGGGGAAGGAAGGTTCATCAGCGCCGAACATCCACAATTGACCTCTCGCTGTTCGACCCAACCGGTACAGAGCACAAGGGCTCAATTTCAATTCGTCTCGCCATGCCTCGCCGATCCCTAGAATCGCAGCGGCCCATCATGGCACCCAGTGTATGTGTCTCGCCCCTGCTGTGTCGTTAAATTTTGTTTGTTGCGTGCTTCGCATTTCCTCCGTGGACCAACAACCACAGTACTGACGACGTCGACCCAGCTCGCCTCGAACCGAACCTCGAAGCGCTACTCGACCTATTCCTCGTCACCTTCCTTCGTCTCGACCTCGACCACATCGGCCGAGACCGGCATCGCCGAGATCAAGCAGCTCACTCAAGGTCTGGACCGCCTAGAGAACAAGCACCTTCAACAACAACGTTTCATCCCCAGCCAGAAGAAGATGGACGACTTGAGCAAGATCTCACTAGGTGCCAAGGTGGAGAAGGCGCTGGGAAGGAGAATGACGAACCAGGACGCCGTGCTGAGGGTCAAGAGGGCCGAGACCGTCACCACCCTCTCGAGCTTTCTCGATGAAAAGTCGAGGGTACTGAAGGTGTGATGTGACAACGGCCTCCTGCTGGGGTTGCAACAGACTGCCGTCTGAATTTGGCAAACGTCACAGGCTCCCCTTAGTTTGAGGGTTTGGTTTGCGACGTTTGGCAGGGTAACGATGGTTTATGATTTTGAGATACCAATTCATCCGCGTCATTGCTTTGTCTGTTTGAGGAGGGAGAGGAGAGGGTACACGGAGGGAGGGAGGGGAGGGGAGGAGGTGTTTATGCATATGTGAATGTGAGATTGGTGTGATTGGCGCTCGTGTACATGAGCAATATGGCGTCAAGCAATAGCATCAAACGATGCCCTATATTAATGCAGGCAGCACTCGGCAGGAGTCGAGTATTGTTAAACCGATTACCTGCGCTCGATGGATGTCAGACTGTCAGACTTTTCTCGTTTCGGTCACCGACTTTGCCTCTGCCTGTACCTCTACCTCTTGCTGTAGAGGCTCACTTCTACTTTACTGCCTTTCTACATTCTTCTACACGCAGCAACCGACGCATATGCGCCGCATATGGATCCGCTGATAAATATATTTTGGTGGGAGGATTGGGTTGCAAGGATAGATGGAGTGAGAGCATGGTGAATGGATGAGAACGGGCTTCCCGTGACGGGAGAGTTGTGGAGATTGAGTTTGAAGTCCAAGTTGGAGTGAAGATTGGGGTTGTGCATAGAATGGGAGATGCAAAGCGTGCAATAGAATAGGAATGTAAATGCAGGCGTATGATAGGTGTCAAGGTAAGGCCACTGCGAAAGGCGAAGGTGGAGGGTCAAGTTAAGGTGAGTGATGGAACGATTGGAGTAATGTAGTCGGGTAAAAGTTCGAGAAGAGAAATAGGGCAAGAAGGCAGACGAACCGAAGAGGAGAAGAAGGGAGCCATGTTGTTCTCCGCGAAGCAGGCTGCGTAACGATGTACTGCTTGCTGGCCCCTGGTCCGGGTTGAGCATCTCAGAAATGGCATGTTCCATTGAGGCTGCGATTGTGGCTGCTTTAGACAAATGGGGCATCGCGGGATATTTTGGCCAGCATATTGCAGTGTCGCCTGCTAGGTCAGCCTGGTTATTGAGCCCGATGTGCTTTCGGGGATGCCATTGACCGCAGCAATAGAAGTGCTGGTGTTGGAAAGACTTTGCTTCAATACACACTAGTATTCTCGTCCCATTGCTGAAGCTGAAACCGTCGTCTCATCGTATCGACTCCATTTGTGGTGTCAGAATTGTCAGAGGATTGCCAGGGGATTGTCGGAACTAATGGCATGCATCGAATCGAACCTTTGGCCCGCTGCTCAAATTGGTGCGGACACACTGATTCATTGCTGCTCTCTAGATCGGTAGAATGGAAGCACGGCCGGGCGCATTCCATAGAAAGTGATTACTGCACAATTGTCACTGAAAGCTGCCTATTTTCAGTTGTTATAAGAAATGGAACTGTGTCTTCCTTGTCCCATTCATGCAGGCACTAGAAGCAGGAATTGGAAGCAAGAAAGTCGAGCGGTGATGTCTTCCAAACCGGAGAACCTGCAAACATGCATGAGTAGCCATACTCCCATTATGAGGCATCGCAGGAATAGAATGAGGCCGACAGGAGATGAAGGTACGGGTCGAGACTTGCCACCAACCAGGTGGTAACATGAGGATCACGCCTCGCAATTGGACAGCACACTATTTGGTATGATGGTAACAAGTACTCAGATCTGGTGACCCTTGGGCGGCGCCTTTCTGGTTTACCATTTCTGGGCGTCTCATTACTAGGTGAACTATTTCTGGGTTGTACCATTTCTAGGGTGTCTCATTACTGGGCTGTCTCGTTACTGGGTGTCTCATTACTGGGGTGTCTCACTACTGGATGGATCACTACTGGATGGATCACTACTGGATGGATCACTACTGGATGGATCATTACTAAATGGATCATTACTGGGTGGATCATTACTGGATGAATCATTACTAAATGGATCATTACTATATGGATCATTACTATATGGATCATTCCTGGATGGACCATTTCTGGATGGACCATTTCTGGGTGGACCATTACTGGATGGACCATTTCTGGATGGATCATTACTGGGTGTCTCGTTACTAGATAGATCATTATTAGATGGATCATTACTAGATGGATCATTACCATTTCTGGGTGTCTCCTTACTAGGTGGATCAATATTGGGTGGACCATTATTGGTGGACCATTACTGGTGGACCATTACTAGGTGAAGCATTACTGGGTGAACCATTTCTGGATGTTATTACTAGATGTATCATTGCTAGTCATCAAACTTTCTACAAAGTGCCTTGCCCATTCCAGCCCTGTCGTGTGAATGACAGCTGAACCAGAACTAAATTTAGCCCTAACTACAGAGTGTTGCTGGGTCAAAGGGAAAGAGATCAAAACGCCCTGGATTCGAAAGAATTAACGAGTACAATTGCAAGACTAGGTCTGCTTCAGCCTTGCGCTCTTCAATTGGAACATTGATAATGTGGCAACCCTTGCATCCAAATTGACTGCATTTTCTGGCCCGATGGAAATTGAGGAATTCGTTGCGAGCAGCGGAGTCTCTGGCCTGGACAGATTGATAGGATAGCAGTATCCTCTCCAACCACGAACCGCAGGAAGCCTCCAGAAATTCCCGCGGCAGGCTTCAGACGCAAATCGTGGCTTGACCTTTTGGAATGGAGTTCATTGCTGATTGGTATGGGACTGGTGGCAAAGATAGCTGCGCCAAGCTCAAGCTGGATGTCAAAGTGCTTCTCTTTCCGCCGCGTCTTCACTATCAAAGTAAATTTGTACATATCTCAGTGTCCATCTCGCCTCGCACTTTGTCGATGCTACATGGTGTCAAACCCGCAAGGCACCACCTGGCATCATGGACCCGTTGTCAACTCGCCAGACCTCGGCACCGCACCCTCCTAACGCTGGCCATTGAGACTTCGTGCGACGACACTTGCGTCGCCATCTTATCCAAACAAAATGGTCCTCGACACTCGGCCGAACCCCAGGCACGGTTGCTGTTTAACGAAAAGATCACGGTTCGCAATACCGGCCATGGCGGCATCCATCCGATTGAAGCGCTGGACAGTCACCGCACGAACCTCTCGAAGCTGGTTGCACAATCCCTGTCCTGCCTTCCAGAGGCCTGTCCGGCCGTGCCTGGAGACAAGCGTGTGTGGTTCCATGATGGCACGGTCAAGCAGAAGCCAGACTTGATCGCAGTGACACGGGGCCCCGGCATGCGAAGCAATCTGAGCTGTGGTTTGGACACGGCTAAAGGACTGGCCACGGCATGGCAGATACCGATGGTGGGAGTACACCACATGCAGGCGCATGCTTTGACCCCCAGACTTGCTCACGCGTTGGGCGAAGATGATGGAACCGGGAAGGTCCGAGACCAGCAGAGTCTGCACGAGCCGATGCCGCAGTTTCCCTTCTTGACCCTCCTCATCAGTGGCGGTCATACGATGCTGGTCCATTCCAAGGGGCTGGTGGACCATTCCATCCTGGCGACGACGCGAGACACGGCGATCGGGGATGCGTTGGACAAATGTGGCCGGGTCATCCTGCCAGAAGAGATTCGGCAGAAGACCCGTGATACGGCATACGGCAAATATCTATCCTCGTACGCCTTTCGCGACGCCAACGACTTTGCCGCTTGGCCCATTCCGAGACGCCGCGGCGATGAGACCCAGAAACCAGTCAACCAATTCGGCTGGCAGATCCAGTCCCCCTTGGCCGAAACCAGGGACCTGGCCTTCAGCTTCACCGGCATCTCTTCGCGAGCCAACAGCTTGATGCACGAAAGAATGGTCCACCAAGGCACGGCGATGTCTTCGGAGGAACGCATTCTCCTGGCGCGAACGGCACTGGGCACCGCCTTCGAACATCTGGGCAGCCGCACGGTGATGGCGCTGGAGAAGCTCAGAGACGAGGGCATTGAGATTGCCACGTTGGTGGCCAGTGGAGGCGTGGCAGCAAATGATTTCCTGCGCTACTTCCTCCGGCAAATGCTCAATGCCCGCTCCTTTGCGCATGTGAAGCTCGTCTTTCCACCCGTGGACCTGTGCACTGATAACGCCGCGATGATTGCATGGGCAGGCATGGAAATGTTTGAAGCCGGTTATCGCACCGATCTCGGATGTGACGCGCGAAGGAAGTGGAGTATGGACCCTCGGGGCGAAGACGGCGGTCTCCTGGGAGGGTTCATGCATCCCAGATGACAGCGCGGGCGTAAGCATTTGTGCTGCTCGAGACGTGAGACCGAAAGTGTCAGGAGGAATAAAATAATGCAGCGGCAACGCTTTTTGTGGTGAGAGCACTCTCCTGGGGTATTCATTCCTGTGCAGGGCTCATACTATGCATAACGACTCCGCCGCTTCCAATGGATCCCGCAGCGTGTGGGGGCCAGTAGCGATAACCCCTATCCTGTTGGGCACAATGACACCGTGTGTCTTGGTCTGAGGCTCTGCAGATCATGGGCGCGGGGATCACTCAAGGGGACCACTCAAGGCCAATGGCCCTGGAAATAATGGGGCCAGCAGCGGCGGGTGCGATCGCCATGACTCACCTTCGCGCATCGTTCGCGTCGCTGTTGGCTGTCGTCATCCTAAACTGAGGTTCCTTTTTCTTGCTCGTACTGCGCCGCAGATGACTGGTCGCTGGAACAGTCACGGGAGGCCACTCTCCGGATCCCGCGCGTGGGTCGACGCGGCTGTGCAAGGTAGGGCTCGGAGGAACAAAGTGCGATACCCAATGCAGCGACGTTTGCGAACAGGAAATCATGTCTGTCCGTAGCTTTGGGCACGAGCACGGCGGATCTGCCAGAATGGCACGGCGGATTTGCCAGAATGGCCACCCTGGCATGATGGCCACGGCAAAACGAGTGGTGACTGGTCGCTGGGATGGTCAGCAAAACCGGTGAGTTGGGGGAAGCGCCCATGTTGCAGGACACGTTGTTTCATGGTAGCGACAACAGCGACCTGCACGGATCTTGAGGCTTTTGGAGAGGGAGTGTGGCGGGAGGAGTCGGTCGCCACTCCCGCTGCCCCCCCCCCTCGGGGATGCTGCTGGTGCGGACTGATCGTCGGTCATGCCGCCCATACCGCCCTGTAGAAGGAGTTTCGGCCGAGCACTGCAGTTGATGGAGGGGCAGATGACTGCGTATGAGTCGGGCATCGGAGGAAAAAGATGCATGTGTGCCGACCAGGCTTGATCCTATGCAGAAAAGCGCACAGGGCTGACAACGAGGCGGTTGCGTCCACATTTCGTCACACGCGTGGGTCTCGCCCTTATCTCGTAAGCAGCCGATTGCATTTTACTGAATATGTCATCAGACCAAGCGGCACAGGGTGGCGATACTTGATGCGGGCGACGGACCTGATGATTCGTTCGGACAGCGAGAGATTCCAGGATTGCTGAGCTTTTTTTGGGGGCGCTGGATCATTGTCCTCGTACCGGAACCCGTGGTCGGAGGAATCATATGCTCGGTTGGTCGTCCTCCGCCGCGGACATAACAAGGTATAATGTGATATTGGCGGCGGGCGGTCGCAGAGTGAGCTTCGTCTGGTATCATACGAGCGGTAAATACAATAAGACCATCATCGTCAGTGGCATTCAAGCGAGTGGCCGTGGCAGTGCCGGTCGCAGCGCCACAGACGGAAGGAAGAAGAAGGTCGCGGGCGCGCGCACCCTTGTCTGGCGCCTTGGCGAAATAGGCACCTTCCAACGCTGACTGGCATCATCAGGGCCGCACCTCACCACACTCCAGGCACTCAACTCTCCTTCCATTGCCCTCTTTCTTTTCCTCTTCCATCTCTCCCTCTCGGACAGGCACGGTTCCGGTTGAGGAGAGCTCGTCCGGGTGAACAGCCCCATTGTCCGTCTGCGGGCCTGCGTCCGCTTCACAGTATCGACATCAAGTCCATCTATCGCACATCGGTTCAGCCTTCAGCTCATCTCCCTCCCTCCCCTTCGTGTCCGCATTGGCGTACGCCTTCTACCTCCAGGGCAGCGTGCAGAGCGTGGCCTGACCCACCGGCACTGCCCTCTGACTCTTCAACCGGCGCCATCCTTCGTCGCACGGAACAGTTCATTGGCCCCAAGGCTGTATCGATATTGCTCATAACCCAACCGAATCGGCAGAAACGAGGACACAAGGAGCGTGGACTAGCATTCCACCGGATACTCCCCGTCTTCCGTTGCCGCCATCTGTCACAAAAGCACCATTGTGAGTACGGTGACGATTTTACTTTCTTTGGTCTCATCACCGTCCGTTCCACTGGCAAGGGTGAGTCATCAGCCACTGAGACGCGCCCCAACGGGCCAATCGAGGTTGTGCTAACTCGCAGCTAGCAGCGTGGGTGTCATCTGTCCTTCTGGCTTGGAGTTTGTGGGCTTTCAAATAGCAGCCATGTCCTCCACTGCCATGCCACCTCCTTCCACGGTCTTTGCTCATCGCCGGACTCCTCGACTCTTGACCAAGAACTTGCCGCCGTCCCCTCCCACGTCGCCCGAGTCCCCATCATGCGTCCTTCATAAGATGTCGTTGTCCAAGGGGGCCACCTTCCACTGTTCCTCGTCGCCGCCGACCGAGGATGACCCTGTCCTGAGCATTCCTCACCTGGCGCGTCGGTCTCCGACCTGCTCACAATCGACACTGGCCAGCTGGCTGTCAGACAAGAAAGACGTGGTGCAGTCTCTCGTCGACTTTGAACAAACCTTCTCGGGCGCGCGGGGCAAACGACTGTACCCCTCCGGCCGCGGTCCATTGTCCTCAGAAGACTGGGACCTGCCGTCGCTGCCGGTCCGCCGGGTGTTGTTGCCGTCCAACGACGAAGGCTTGGGCTCGTCCATCAGCCCGTCCAGTGAGAAAGGCCTGGCCCACTCGTTAGAAAGAGTCTTGGACTTGGTGTCGGATAAGGATAGCGGCGTGGGCACCTCGGTGGGAGACTCAGCCGATCCGACCGGAGATCGCGTGGGAGAAACCTCTGAAGAAGACGGTCTCGTCCGAGACTTGATTCAAGGTTGGCTGGCCCGCTGTGTGATGATGTGTGAAGTTGACGTTGACCAACCGCTTGCAGACGCTGATTCTCCAGATCCGGCCTCTCGGCGCCGCCGCCGCCAGTCTCCTTCCTCGTCGAGGAGTTCGAATACCATCACACCCTCCGCCGTCACCCAATCCATTGCTCCGCCACCGGCGAAGCCCGCTGCTCGTCACCCGCCATTGAGCAGCTTTGCGCGAAAGACGATCAAAGAGCATATCATCGGCCCGATCCTTCGCGAGGAACGCTTTGGAGACCTGCATCATCTCGTCTCTTCTCTGGGGTCCCGATCGAACAAGGCGATCAGATGCCTTCGTGACCTCGAACAGAATCTCATCTTCCGACCACTGGTAAGCGCACTCATCCTCGAATGCTGCGGCGAGTCTGACCTTGTTGACAAGACCCTTGCTGCCATCTCTCGGCAATTGTATCGCGTCTTCGGCGAGTTCACCATCCAGCTCGTCGTCGACACCTACCACCATCTTTCCGAGTCGGAACAACGGCGTGTCAGTGATCGCCCTTACGACAACGGCTACTTCCTCGACCTGGTGCAGCAAGTGGGCCGTCTGGCCAGCCAGATCGGATCATCCAATCCCCCGCGGCAGGCTGGTCCTGCCGACGGAGAACGAGAAGTGAAAGAGGAAGACGACGAGGACGACGACATGGCTTACTCTGCCGATGACGAGGTCACCTTGGAAGGTGGCCTCGGGTCCACCGGAGACTTCGCCGAGCTCGTCCGCTGGAAGAACGGCCGAGGCATCTCGCTCCGAACGGGCAAGATCTACGAGCCGACGGTGGGGATCAAGCGCGAGAGCACTGGCGCTCTGGACGAGGACGTGGCCCGATCCATGGCACGAAGAAAGAAGGGATACATTCCCGAGATCGTCGAGATGAAGTGTGGGGATAAGTCGTGCAACAAGGTCTTCACTCGCAAGTGTGACCTTGCCAAGCACGAGAAGACGCATTCTCGTCCTTTCAAATGTCCCGAGGTCGACTGCAAGTATCACGACCTGGGCCTGCCGACGGAGAAGGAACGAGATCGGCACATCAACGACAAGCACGACCCGAACCCGCACTTTTATAAATGCCAGTTCTGCGAGTTCCGCACCAAGCGGGAGAGCAACTGCAAGCAACATCAAGAGAAGAAGCACAATTGGCACTACGAGCGTGCCAAGGGCAAGGACAAGGCGACCAGAGAGACCCCGGGGCAGACACCACAGACACCCAACATGGACTACACCCCCAGTCCCGCCGTCTCTCATCGGACTTGGGACGACTCCAGCTCCGTCTCCGGCAGTGTCAGCGCCGGCAGCGTTCAGCTGACTCCCTTCGAGCAACCGATACCGAGCTTCGACACCTATCAACAGGCCGGCCTGACCTATTCCAACCCACTGTTTCCCAGGCCGACCCCACAGCCCATCCCGTATCTTCAGACCGCCGACGGCTTTGGCTTCGAGACGGGCGCCTACGATCTGTCCCCATATCAGGACGCCGCCGCCCAAGCTTATATCTCCCCGACCAACACGACCCCAATCTCGCCGGAGATGATGAGGACGCCGATCACTCCGGCATACAGCAACATCACGGGACAGTCTCCGTATGTGACCAATATGGACATCACGCTGGACTGCACCAATCCTACCACCACATTCAGCACCGGCTTGCCCACACCGGGGTCGTTCCTCCAGCCTCATTCGCGCGATCCATCTATCTCGAATCGGTCGCCTCTGTTGCAGGAGCCGTCGGGCCAATCTTTCGTTGATGTCTCCATGATGGGTCAAGACATGGATTTCGCCGCCAGTGATTTCTCCTTGTTCGGAGAGAGCCACAGCGCCTTCTCCAATCCCGCCGCGGCGACTGCGACCTTGTTCCCCGGCAATGCCGAGGCTTTTGCCATGCACGACAATAACTCCATGTTCAAGGACATGGTGTTCGACGATGATTTCGTCACCTTCCAGGGCATGGACTACTAAATCGAGGGGCCGACTGCTACCGGGGCAGTCGTTCAGAATTGGAGTCAGGTGGACTAGATGACGGATTTCATTGGATCAGCCGGATGGTGTTAGCGGTTTTGAAAGCCCGCGCTCTGTATATTCTAGCCTCGTTTCTTTTTTCCCTCTTCATTGCTCCACCCATCTAACCAAAAAAAGATGGAGGTGTTGAGAGACGTTGATGAATAATGACCGCGGGAGTGGGATGACTGAAAACTCCCGATACAAAGAGGTCGTTGGAGGCAAGGTGATTTCTATCATCTCCTGGACAATGTTTGCTTGATAGGATAACTCAATCTCAATTCCAAACATTGGAAACCACCAAATCTTTTTAGCTCTTAACACCCACGCTCTCGGTGAGACAGTAGAGCAGCTGGGAGGCGTTACTTTGGGGCCATGACTCCGTCTCCTTGAACTTAGGATGTTTGAGTGGCGGAATCAGGAGAGTCGCCGTGCCGCCATCTTTCCAGACATGAGATTTTCAGCACTGAATCATTGTCGGCTGACGTTCTCCTGTCGTTTTGACCGAATTAGATGAGACTTTCTCGAGCTATACAAAGATATTTGAAGTGGACGAATCAAGGCCGGAACTCAGGATCCGAAACCAGTCTATCCAGGCAACCTCCTGCTCGGGGTTGCTGCAAACACACATCACCAGATCTCTACGAGCGTGGCTTCGCAGCCCATTGCAACTTGTGCTCGCTTCGGTGCAATACTCTTCAATGGACAAACCACTCCACTCCCTGGCTGCCTTGTAATCGACCCAAGTTGGAGGCGATGACGCCATGGCCCAGCCTTTCCTGTTTTGATGGTCACGTGCTGGTTCCCTACCACCGGATCTGTTCCCTGTCTTCTGGAGCACCAATCCGAGATTGCTGAACAGCGGATGCGTCAGTCTTCATATGATGGCCTGCGGCAGCGACAAATGCATCAGTTATGCTCGCATTGAAACCAGTGTCGTAATAAGTCTACAGGTATGACTGCCGCGGCTGGAGAGATGGTGGAGATCTGGGGCTTCTCCGCAAGCCCCCTGACCGACGCCGGTCTTCGAGAAGCATGGCCTTAATTGCCTTTGTTACTGCGACGCCACCACGGTCAGTGGCCTCCCGTTGCTCTTCGGTTCATACAGCGCTTCTCGGTCCTTCGTCATGGCCAGTGCAGTGTCATCGCTGGCCTCTGGCTCTGGAAACGACCGATTCAACGCGGAGGCAGCTTCTTGGGACAGCAACCCTTTCGTTCACACAGCGAGTGAGCAAGCATTACAAGCTCTGTTGTCACGCTTTCCTGATCTCTCCAAGTCACGCGCCGCAGACAAAAGACTCGACGTGCTTGAGATTGGCTGCGGCACTGGGCTTCTGAGCTGTTTGATAGCGCCCTATGCGGGCCAGGTCGTTGCCGTGGACGCCGCTGATGGCATGATCGATGTGCTCAAACAAAAGTTACAACAACCGGGTTTTCCTCCGAACATCTACCCCATATCCGTCTTGCTCGAAGACCCAGAGGATCCGGTCCTGCCACCAGCGGATCCGAATGAGCGTGATGGCCCCAGGTTGAAATATGACCTCATTATATCACACTTGGTGTTGCATCACATTGCCGACCTCCGGTCTGTGCTCAAGACGATGCTGGGGTGCCTGAAGAAGGGAGGGTTTGTTGCTTTAACCGACTTTGAAGATTTTGGATCAGAGGCAAAAAGGTTCCATGCACAATCCAAGATGGCTGGTGTGGAGAGACATGGGATTCATGCGACAACGATGGAAACGTTAATGCGCGACGTCGGCTTCGGCAACGTCCGTGTGGATCGAGCTTGGGCCATGGACAAGCGCGTTGAGAAATATGATGGTGAATTTGGTAAGGGGCGCGGCACGCGTGGGCAGGGCGAGATCATGAGTTTTCCTTTCGTTTTGTGCCTGGGTGAGAGACTGTAAAGATGGAGCGGCCGTATACGGTATTGCAGGGCGAACCTCCGTACCAAGTAAAGAGCAGCAAAAGGCGGCTGGAATTGGCAGTGGCTGAAGTCAAAGGAACCTGTGTAGTCTTTATGACAGCCACCATCACGTTCTAACCCTGGTCTGGCAGCACGGCTTAATGTTCAACGACCATCTTCTCTGACTCTAATGGCCTTGGCCAAGGTCTTGTCTCGGGGAGATATATACCAAATCTAAAGAGGTCTATCAAGATGCCGACCCCAAAACAATTTCGACGTCATTGATAGTGGTGTAGTGTCGTCTAATTAATGCGGATTCGTTGAATACCTACCGATTATTCTGGGTAGCCAATGTCTAAACGGCCTCTAGCTATTTGTATTGTAGGAATCGCATATGATGGGATTCCTGAGCTCCAAGATTCCGCCGCGATCGCCATGGCCGACCAATGTTGATACCATCCCTGGGCTCTTGGAAACATCTTCTGGATCAATCGGGAGTGGCCGCCTTCAATGGTAATTCATTAGGTCGGCCTGATTGGGTTCGGCTATGAGAGCTAAGGAGAGTCTCTTCGTTCGGCGCTCTTACTTTGACCTGCTGGATGACTTCCTACCTACTCTCCGTCCTATGTACGTCAACTGTGGTTTACTCCTCCTGGGACCTTACATCGAACTTGCTACCCGTCCCAGCCAGTCATTGCTAGGACTTCTGTTCTTCTGAACCTGCAGAAGGAAAGAGTGAGCATATCAAAACAGCGGTCAATCAACAATAAGGAGGCATGTCTGATGCAGGCATTCTGTCAGATTGTGTAAATCAGGAGTCAACTGTCCTCCTTGTATTGATGGAATCTAGAGGTCTTTATATACACATAATTGAGGAACGAGATACAGCAGGCTCAAACACTGTTCCCTGGGCAACCAGTTGACCTGAAACATAGAATCTCATCATGCTCCTTGTGGAGGCTGACACATTCGTATTACGAAGACCAGGCGGTACGATGGCCAATGCAGCCAAGGTCAATCAATCAGTGCATGTCGACCCCGGTGTGCGAAGAAGAACCATGCATCAAGGCTAAATCCACACCACGAGTCTGACGCTTCAGCCGGATTGGGCCGACCACGCGGAGATCTGGGGTATTGTGGAGTTGCAGATTCTTGTTCTGATCGACGACTCTCTTATTCGAGCAAAACATAACCCGTACACTCTGGCGAGGGGTATATGCATGTCATGGCCCTGTCTGACAATGTCGGTCGCGCGGCTGAAGAGGGTCCTGATGTCGAGAAAGATGGTGAGTCTGCCTCTGGTGCCTTGTCTCTCCCGAAGTGTCTCTTGAAACGTTGTTAGCGGTCCTGCCGAGCTTTCCATTGTATTTCTCTGTCTTTGTGCTTTGACTTCGTAGCTATGGCACCTGCCAGAATAGCTGAAGATGTTCCCTGGACCTCGCCAGCTTATCCTGCCAACTTTGTTCAATACTCAGGTCCTCCTCGAAATGTTGCTTCCTTTGGGTCTAGAGTCTCTAGGACAAGTAGTTTTCTAAGAAAGGCGTGTGATCCTGCTACAGAGCTTAGGAAAGGAACAAAGAGATGAGCGAGAGCTAAGTTGACCTCCTCGCTCTTTGGCAGGGTTTGAAGATCATGCTCGAGCGCGCAACGTAATGCTAGATGTTGTAATATTAATTGAAATGGCTCCAATCTCGATTGATCTGGCAAGTATAAAAAGAGAATGTTGGAAAAGATAACGATGCATTATACCTGGGTACAATTTATTGAACAATAGCGCAGATAGCAGAGGATATGAACGAGTTGACATCCTGCCCCATTTTCCTGAAACTCTGTTCCTGCACGACTGTCTCAGGTCTGTCTGTGTGGTCTGTTGTCATCATGACAGGATCAAAGTATTGGCATGACACCTTGACTGAAAGAAGTGGTATTGACGGGGACTGCTGAGATGGCAAAGTAAAGATAGTCCCACAATCGCATCGTGAGCACCCTTCACGCTTTCAGCCATGGGGACAAGCCGTATAAATGCTGGGTCGCCCGGCGCAGCGTTCTCATAGATAAAGGAAGAGACCAGAAACGAAAGCGGGGTCATACAGTGCTCATAAGAAATGCAGGGACTCAAAGCAGCAGGTCGAAGGTGCTTATTGACCGTCGTCACTCCTTGTAACAGATTATCCAGTAGAGCCAACCCATCCCGGGCTGTGTATGGCACGCTTGACCACTCTGAAATTTCCATCGGGCCAGCTCTTCGCTGGGGACTCGACTTCGAAGGAGGATTTGAATCTCTTCTGGTGTCCTTGTCCGCAGGCAAGAGATGTACCCGTCGTAAACCCAGATAAACGGAATGATGGGCACGAGATACGTGAAGAAGAGATGCCCCGGAGAGTGGAGGAAATAGATTGGTGTGATGATCATGGCGAGGGGCCACAGCAGGCTGACAGTGATGAAGGAGCTGAGATGTCGTGATTGGAGCTCGAAGATGCTATTTCCGTCAGCCTGAACAGGACCTTCCTGGGATGGGCTGCTGACCAGAAGCCATCAGATGTCTCAATCGTATTCTCGAGAACTTTTGCGGCAAGGTCGTCGTCAAAATGGTGGAAGGCCAAGCTGAACAGTCTCATGACCTTCTTCCCCTGCACTCCTGGAACATCTTGGAGCAGCGTCTCGGCAGTGGGAGCGTTCGTTGCATCCACACTCTGTTTGATATAGCTCAGATTCTCGCTCTTCTTGGCCGCCGCCTCCCAAGCGCCGATGTGAGGACTTATGTCTGAGAGCACGAACTTGACATCTTCCTTGCCCTCCTCGTGTAGTTGTCCGTTCAATTGTTTCTCTATGTAGGGTGTAGGCCCTCCTGCGCCAGAGGCGAAATCGACATAGACGTAGTCGGAGATTCGCCGACCGAGGACGGTCGACAGGACCTGGACCACCAGGGCGGCAGGCGACGTGGATTGGAGGAGAGGCAGTTTATTGATCCACCCGAGCGTCAGATAATCCTGGACTTTCTCACGAAGGATCTGTGGCCACCTGGAAGTCAGATCAGTATGAAAGTCATTGACGCTGAGAGGGCGCATCTCTCTCTTTGCTGGAGAACTCGGCTCGCAGTGTATATCGTGTGGAAGCACTCCTTGGAAGCAAAACAACTGCAGCGAGGGCATGGAGAGTGGAAGAACTGCTAAGGTGGCCTGACACCGAGGGTACACCATACCATGGCTGGTCATTGACCTCGAAATAATGTCTTCGGGGGAACAGGACCCTCCCACCGAAAAGGCCCATTGAAGCTCTTCTGAATGTCCGTCAGCACGCCAACGTCTTCAGCAGCATGTTTTGTGGTCCGTCTGCTATGAACCGGCTCTTCACCTCACCACGCGGTCACACGCGCCAGAATTTTAAATATAGGGTGGACTTGGACACGCTTAGACGTCATAGCGGAGAGTGAGCCTCTAAATGGGGTGGAGCGGCGACCTCACGGCTACTCCACACCCAGGCTCAACAAGGCTCTACTTTAACCACAAGCCTGCCGCTCCGTGATGGTGTCAACAATGGGGCGTGAATATATGGCTTGTTATAACGCCGGCTTCCTTCTTCACGCGCTGATCGAAGTGCCAGCTTGCCTCAACTTCTTTCTGTTCCCAAGCGGACAGCTGGGAACGCCGACGCCACAGGCTCATGCTGTCGTACGGCAATATGCCGTTCTAATTCTGTCATCTATTTTGGTGGCCATGTCTTTTGTCAGACGACCCAGGGATGAGGTCAGCGCGCGGGTCGCCGGAGCTCTGGCCGTGTACCATCTCGCACCATCAATAAGATCGGCCAGCAGATTGCGTCGACAAGCCCAATCAGGCGAGCGACTTGTACCTTCGGAGGCGTTTGTCTATCTAATGGCACATGTGATTTGTGGCAGCCTCCTGTCTCATCACTGGGGCGCCTTTTACCTCAACATGCATCCTCCGTCGTGACGCCCTCCAGCATAAATATTGGGGGGTGAATGACCTCGACCACCGCTGTTGAGAGCTCAGTCCACGTCTTCTGCCACCAGAGTCTCCGCGGGACTTTCGCTTTCAGGCCTCGACCCCTGGTTATTCCGCTTGAACATGACCATTTCGACGGCAATGCCGGGACCAAATGCGCATCCGACAATATGCTCGGTGGTCTCGCCTTCCAGAAGTCGACTGAGAACGCTGAAGATGGTGGCACTGGAGCTGTTACCGTGAGTGATGTATATCTCATAACTCGCTCGAAGATGTTCGGGCCTCAGACGCATCGCTTTCTCGACGCCGGAGATGACGGTTGCACCGCCCGGGTGTAGAGCCCAGTCATAATCCGACGGCTTGAACTTGCTCACCGCCACCAGCTCCGGGATTGAGCTGACCAAATCCTCGAACGTGGTCGGCACGGCGGCCGCGGCCAGTTTGGGAACTCTCTGACTGAGCACCACCTTCCAACCTTTGGATCGTTAGAGCTGAGCAGACGCACTCGTTTCATCGTGGTCACTTACCGAGCGGGTCAACGTCGAAGCCTAAATCCTTTTCTGTGTCGTCAATGATCCGATGTTCCCAGCCGAGCAATTCCAGCAAGGGCTCGTCGTCGAAACGACCACTGAACCCGTTGCCGAGCACGACAGCTGAGGCACAATCGCTGAATAATGTCACCCCGATCCTGACCTCGTTGTTTTTGCAGATCGAGTCCAGCTCCGATCGAACAAAGACGGTGGAGATTTCGCACGCTAAGACCAAGATCCGGGCAGGTTTGCGGCGAAAGCTCGACCCCAGCGCGATGTTGGCGGCCGTCCGTAAAGCGGCCAAACCGCCCGAACAACCGACGCCGTGCAGAAGAACCTTTTCGATGCTGGTGTTGAGACCGAGTTCCTTGATCACGTAGTGATCATAACCCGGGTTGGCCGAATTCGTACACGTGGTGGAAACGACATGGGTGATCTCGGACAAATCTCCTCCCCATTGCTCCAAGGCCTTGCGGCAGGCCGCCACCGACAGCTTCACGCCATGGTCGAGAAAGACGTCGCAGAGCTCGGCGATGCTGGGAGGCTGTGAGCCGTTGGCGATGGGGTGGTCGATGGTTCCAATGGCCGAGCGAGTATCGATGCCCGTATACTCATTGATCGTTAGCACCTTTTCGAGTCTGCACGAGGATAAGCACGTCAAGTTTGAAACACGCTGAAACGGACGGTCTTACGCCGGGGAGCCGGGGTAGAAGCGTCGTGCGAGAGTCGCCAGATGCTCTGGCTTGATTTCGTGGGGAGGATACTCGACGCCGATCCCATGGATGTGTAGATTGGGCCTCTGGTATGGAGGGTTGACTTTGATGTGGTCGGCCGAGGGCGACATCGTCGGACCAAAGAAGGGGAAGAGCCCAACAAATCACGGTGTTGAGGTTGGGACCCTATCGCATACTGACGCCAGTCACAACGTCCGGTTCTAGCGAAGGTGGGTTTAATGAAGGACTGAACTGTAGTGAGAGGCAGCTGGCCAGCGGTGGTTAGCACTCTAGAGGTACTACTAAATCAGCTGTGTACCAAAATAACTGATCGCGTGGGCACGGAGGATATCCAAGGAAGATGCCCGGCGTCGACGAATCATGGGCGACAAGCATGATCTTCACTGGACTTGGCGATCTAGGCGGGCAGGAAAAGATGGAACAAATAGTGTGAGATCATGACGGTCTTCAACCCTATCTAGAAACCCCATCGGTCCTGTCAGCTGCTTATCTCGTATTTCGCAGATCCGTCAGTTTCGTCCTATCTTCCACGGAGTCATTGGATGTTCTGGAGGGGTTGCCACCGGAATAGAAAGATGAGCCCCAGAACGGCGTGAAGCCGCTCGGGCGAATTGTGCCTCGGCTTGAGGCCACTAATCGCCATGATCTGGATGTTGCTGTTGGCAGTCCTGACCCTGGCCGTCGTATATCAGGCTCGGACTGGTTCAGGAATACATCGAAATGGCCACAAGTTGAGGTTGGTGTCGTTTTTCATCCGTGACGATTGGACATTTGATCGGTCGCCTGACATGGCTCCAGACGTCCACCAAGCACACTGCCCCTGCTGGGAAATGCCGTCAAGTTCCTCCAGCCACGGCACCTTCTATTCGACTGGTTCGTGCAATGCCGGCAGGAGTTCGGCCCGGAGACTTTGGAGATCTCTGTCCCCAGTCTCCCGCCGGGCGTTCTGATCAACAGTGCCGACAATCTCGAGTTCATCCTCAAAAATGAGACGTCAATCACCAAAGGTGAATTCTTCAGAAAGAGATCCTGGGACCTTTTCGGTAAGTCATCTTGCAACGGTGCTCGGGGACCTGTCCGACGTGTGCAGGGTACGGGATCATCAATGCCACGGGCGACCTGTGGAGAGCGCAGAGAAAGGCTGGATTAAAGTTCTTCAGCGGCGCCAATCTTGATGCTCTCGTGAAAGAGGTCTTGCCAGAAGTTTATGCAGAAACCAGACAGAGCTTGCTGCGTCAAGCGGCAGACAACAGCACCGTCGACCTCCAACAGGTGTTCCTCGACCTCACCACGACGGTTGTCGGAGTCCTGGCATATGATGTGAGTCTGGCGGACATCAGATCTGTTGGACTGGCTGACACGGTGAAGATGGAGATTGACGCATCCTCGCCCTTCAGCAAGGCCTTTGACTACGCATCTGACCACGTCGGACTTCGGTTTCAGAACCCGCTCTATCACATCACCGAGCTGTTCAACGGGGCTCAATTCTGGGCTTCCCTGGCCGAAGTCAAGAGGTTTGGACGCGAGATCGTTGCCACTGCACGGAAGCGCAGATCGCACGCGGCGTTTGAAAGTCTCATCACCAACGAGGAGGTCGTCTTTGGCAGTCTCATGGACTCGTTGATGGAGACTTTCAACAATTCATCCGTGGTCGCCGATGCCGCGCTCAACTTCCTCTCGGCGGGTCGAGACACGACGGCACAGTCCTTGACCTGGGCCTTTTATGCCATGATGCGTCATCCTGAACTTGTTCGTGATCTTCGTCAGGAGATCGACGGTGTTTTGGAGTCTGGCACTGATGTCGACATGTCCAAGTTGCAGCCGTCGACCGTACCAAGGATCATGGCATTTTACTACGAGGCGCTGCGTCTGTACCCTCCGGTGCCGTTTGAGATCAAACAGTGTGAAGTTGACGTCACCCTGCCGGACGGGACATTCTTGCCCAAGACGTCGGTCGTGCTGTGGTGCATATGGTCCATGAACCGAGCGAAGGAGACGTTTGGTGACGATGCCCACCTTTTCCGCCCATCGCGATGGCTTGACGAGCGAGGCAGACTGGTCAACAAGACGCCTTTTGAATTCCCTGTCTTTAATGGCGGGCCTCGGGCATGCCTGGGCAAGAAGATGGCCGAAGTCATGGGAGCATGGTTGATCCTGCATATGGTCCGGGATTTCGACTTTGATGAAATCAGAGATCCGGCCCAGCCTGAGAGAGAGCGAGTCAGTCAGAACAGCCTGACGCTGCCGATGCAGAATGGCCTGCCCTGTAAAGTCAAGAAACGAAAGAGTTGAAGGCCACCGATTTCATCCGACCCTACCGTGCTGGTGTATGTTTAGCATACAGTCAGTCAGACGACAAGCTCGACGTCAGAGATGCAAGAGGTATCCCAGATGCAGCTGGTCCACAGCCTACAATGACTAAATGACCATTAAAAATAATAACACAATTCTGTCGGTGTATTCGTGAGCGCTTGGCCTCCGGCAATACCAGCATCTTGGAATCAATCAGGGACCCAGAACTTGCGACTTTTCCTTTTCCTTTTGCTCAATTTCTTTGAGCCTGCGTTCCAGACTCCGTGGTGCATGTTACCGATTGACGCGATCATAGGTCCTACAGGAGGTGAATAAATGGGGACTACTCGTCATCGCCTGATATTACTCTGCCAGAGTCTATATCTTGAGTCCAAATCGGAAGCACAATCATATCAGCCAGTCTTCCTGCTCGACTCGATACAACACGATTTGGCTCAGTCCAGGGCTCCTACGGTCATACTTCATCAGCATCGTCCCCTGCAACGCTCCGGTATATCATGCCATCTCTTCCTCCCCTCAACTCGAGTGGGGCCTCATACAAGTGTGCGTAGTCGACGACCTGACCGTCGAGATAGCCCTCTCCATTATTCCTTTTCCTGAAGAGCGGTGCCGGGTCGCACCAGAAGTCCTTGCAATTGCTTACCAACCCGCGGCTGAATGGGTTGCCTCGACGCTGCAGCGTTTCATGCGAGGCGGTGGCCAAGAACGCGTCGAGGCCGAGCAGCTTCTTCCAGCGAGTGAAAAAGGAGTCTGGTCGGCGAGGGTGGGAATGGCCGTGTGCAGAGGCGGTGTTGAGAGAACCGGCGGCTGTTGATGCGCCTTGTCGGTGAGGGTGAGAAGGGCCATGTTCATGATGGGAGTGACGTTTCATGTTTTCGAATGTGGTTTGATTTTTGGATATTTGTACAGTTTGAACCACGAGGATCATCGTGATCCATGCAAGTTGAAGCGCACTCCAAATCGCAAGGGCGACGGTCCACGTGTCGCGCAGGACGAAGGAGCAGATCGACGGGCTGAGGATGGTACAGGTCGGGTTCGAAGGAGGGGGACGCAGCGCGAGGTAAGAGAGCACGAGACGGATGTATAAAATGATTCCTGCCTCCATGCTGAGGATGTAAATGTAGAAGTGGCGAAGATTGTTGTTGCCCACGCAGTTATTAATCCACGGACAGTGGTGGTCCTGCTTCGCCACACACCGGCCACAACGACGACAATGCTTGGACCGGAGCGGCTTCCGGATCATACACTGCATGCAGAAATTGTCTTCGTCGAACTTCCACAGGGAGAACAACTCCTCGATCACGGCGCGTTGTTGGTGGCGGGATGCGAGTTTGGGGATCCAGCCGGGATCTTCGATCATTGATAGGATGAAGAAGTAGGTCGTGGCCAGAAAAAAGGAGGCAAACAGGACGTTGGAAATCGGATATGAACCAAACGTGGTGGGGAAGATTCGGGTCAAATAGTTGACTCCCACCAAAAACAGGCTGCTGGCAAAGATCCCGGAGATATATGGTGTCTTGTGGATGGTGTGGAACTCGGGGGGACCCCTGTTCGCCAACTGTTGAGCGATCCACTGCATTCCAAATGCGGCGACGATGGACACGGGCAGACCAATGTAGATGGTGAAGTGGCTGACAAGGTACAGCGCGATGTAGAGGGTGAGAAACGGATACACGAAGAAGAATTTGGACATCTTCGACCGGTCTCGGAGGACGAGGTGCAGATTTAGGGGTAAAGTCTTGGGACTCCCGTCGGGATTGTAGCCGTGGTCGGCCAGAGCACGATGGTATGGTCGTTTCGTGTTCATCTCCTCGGCATACGTCGTCGGTGTCTTGCCATCGTTCGTCTTTGCAAATCGGTCCGCGCCGTACTCGATCATCTTGTCCAGGCAGGGCTTCGAACCTTTGATGAGGGCCCAGTGCAAGGGCGTGAAGCCAATGTCGTCGGTCGCGTTGACATTGGCCCCCCAGCGCAGAAGGAGAATCACACACGCCGGCCAGCCTTTATATCCAGCCCACATCAGGCTCGTGTGACCTTGTGGATCTGGCGTGTCCACGGGGATGTTTTGATGCAGCAGGAGAATGAGGAGGAGAGCGTTGCCGTCAATCGTGGCCAGGTGGAGGATATTGTACCCTTGATTGTCGGTCAAGAGCGGATCGGCCCCGTTTTGCAAGAGCAGATTGACAATGTAGAAGTGGGACCTCTGCGCCGCCCACATGGCCGCGGTGGCATTGGACTCTCCCCCTTTGGCATTGACATCTGCGCCCTGTTCAACCAGGTACTTGCACACTGCATATTGGTTGTTAATCGCGGCCCACTGTGAAGATTGGTCAGTCGGTCTTTGGGAGTCGAGGACAGAGCGCGCCGTCATACGTGGAGTGGTGTAACGCCTTCGTCATCGTGGTATTTGGCATCGTACTTGCCCGACTGGATCATGTTCTGCAGGTGCTCCAGTGCACCGATTCGTGCGCATTGCATGATATCCTCTTCCAGAGGCACCGTGGTTGATGGCGCCTGGCCATTTCGCACCGCCTCCAGCTCGACATCTTCCGAAGTCACCTTGGGAGAGGCCGCGTTCACTTTCGACATTGGGAGAGGTGACGGTTCTATCCGATTGGAAGGTCCATGGGAATACTGGCCTCCACGGCAATCTGAGGTGACGGGCAGGGCCAAAGGATGAACAGAGGGAAAATGTTGGCCAGCTCCTGAATCTTTCTCTCCTCCTTTCATGCGCTCAGCCACGGAGGATCTGCATTATGTTCGTAATCGGGTGGCACGGTTTCACGTGACCTCGGCGCTTCAGCAACCGCCAGTTTTGCCAAGGACGATTTCGGCAAACGTGCCTTCCGTTTTTCAGGCTAACTCTATTGATTCAGCAGCAGCTCCTTCTTCCACTTCCGCTGCTCTCAATCACCTCTCCACTCTCACACCCATCCCATTTTGCCTTCGGCTTGCCAGAAGTGTCGAGAGACAGTTACGAGCAGGCAAGATGATGTCAAGGAACGTCCTGCGCCAATCCGGCCGCATTGCCGGAGCAATCTCTGCCTCGGGGAGAATAGCTGTGGTAAGCTCAAATCTTGCTCGGCACCACCTCACAGCTCCAGAAAATGCTTTTTGAGCGCCAATGAGCCGAGGCGATGCCGCCACCGGCTTGAGATGGCCACGTTGGGGCTGAAGGAGGTCATCCCAGGAGCGGCATGCGCTAATTGACGTTGTCTACAGACTCGTGTCGTCGCGCCAGCTCCTATCAATGCCGCTGCGAAGCAGGTTCGAAGGTATGCTGCCGACGCCAAAGCCTCTCCGACCGAAGTGTCCTCCATCCTTGAGCAAAGAATCCGGGGTGTGCAAGAGGAAGCTGGTCTTGCCGAGACTGGACGTGTCCTCTCGGTCGGTGACGGTATCGCCCGTGTGCACGGCTTGAGCAATGTCCAGGCCGAAGAGCTGGTCGAATTCGCCTCGGGTGTCAAGGGCATGTGCATGAACTTGGAAGCTGGACAAGTCGGTGTCGTGCTTTTCGGTTCTGATCGTCTTGTGAAGGAAGGTGAAACGGTCAAGAGAACCGGCCAGATTGTAAGCAGAAGCGCCGCTCATCTTTTCCTGCGACCGCCAGAACCCGTCTAACCACGATGTCAGGTCGATGTCCCCGTCGGTGAAGCCATGCTGGGTCGCGTTGTTGACGCCCTTGGTCAGCCAATTGATGGCAAGGGCCCCATCAAGACGACCGAACGTCGTCGTGCACAGCTCAAGGCGCCGGGCATCCTGCCCAGACAGTCTGTCAAGGAGCCCGTGCAGACCGGTCTCAAGTCTGTCGACGCCATGGTGCCGATTGGCCGTGGCCAGCGTGAGTTGATCATCGGTGATCGTCAGACGGGCAAGACGGCCGTCGCACTCGACGCCATGTTGAACCAGAAGAGGTGGAATAGCGCGGGTGACGAGACCAAGAAGCTTTACTGCATCTACGTCGCCGTCGGCCAGAAGCGCTCCACCGTCGCCCAGCTCGTCAAGACTCTGGAGGAGAATGACGCGATGAAATACTCGATTGTCGTCGCGGCCACCGCGTCCGAAGCCGCTCCTCTGCAGTACCTGGCACCCTTTACCGGGTGCTCGATGGGTGAATGGTTCCGTGACAACGGCAAGCACGCCCTGATCATCTACGACGATCTGACCAAGCAAGCCGTCGCCTACCGACAGATGTCTCTCCTGCTGCGTCGTCCACCAGGGCGTGAAGCTTACCCTGGTGATGTCTTCTACCTGCACTCGCGACTCCTCGAGCGTGCCGCCAAGATGAACGACAAGCTCGGCGGTGGTTCCTTGACCGCCCTGCCCGTCATCGAGACCCAAGGTGGTGACGTGTCGGCGTACATTCCCACCAATGTCATTTCCATCACCGACGGCCAGATCTTCTTGGAAGCCGAACTGTTTTACAAGGGTGTACGACCGGCCATCAACGTCGGTCTTTCGGTCTCTCGTGTCGGCTCCGCGGCTCAACTCAAGGCCATGAAACAGGTGGCTGGTTCCCTGAAGCTCTTCTTGGCCCAATACCGAGAAGTCGCCGCGTTTGCTCAATTCGGTTCTGATCTCGACGCCGCCACCAAGCAGACCCTCAACCGTGGTGAACGTCTGACGGAGCTCCTCAAGCAAAAGCAGTACTCGCCTATGGCTGTCAACGAAATGGTTCCCCTCATCTACGCCGGTGTCAACGGTCACTTGGACCCCGTTCCCGTGAGCAAGATTCTTCAGTGGGAGGCTGACTTCCTCGCCCACTTGAAGAATGATCAGGCCGAGCTTCTGGAACGAATTGATAAGGAAGGTCAATTGAGCAAAGACCTCGAGCAACAACTGAAAGAGGTCGTCGAGACTTTCACCAAGAATTTCACATAGGTACGTGTGCTACACCCTCGGCCATTCGCGAAGCCACGCTCATCTTTGCCTAGACCTGACGCATCAGCGTCTGTACCATTTCTCGAATGCTTGGTTAAAAATCTGCGGCGTCCTCCGCGCCCGAGATGTCCATATGGTAGCACGTGTTGAGGACTCGCTGCTGATCAATCGAAATGCGTCTCATTGTAATTAGATACATGCCAATCAATCGATTTTGTTCAGCTCTCTGCAACATCCTCGGTTGACCGTCTATCTCTGTGCGTGTGGATGTGCTCTCCCGTATCTTTTCCTGTCTCAATTTGATGTCCTCTTGTCCAAGTCCATTCACCGCCCAAAGTTGTCGCTGTGCAGGACACAAGCCGGGTTTTCAGAAGGGTTGTTTCAACTTTGTGCTATGATCTCGACATGGCGGGGATAACCCAAGAGATGTTACATTAAGTCCGAGGTCTCAGTCTGTATCCTCGGCAGGGTATTCCGGCACACATTGCGTGAGCTGGTCCAAACTGGCACTCAATTGGACGGGCGGTCTTTAGATTTCTAAGCTCACGGCTGGTGAGCCTTGATTCTTGTGGAAAAAAGTAGGCCTTCTCAACATTCTCCATCTCGCCAACCATATCATTCCTTGACTTCCTTGTAGACCCATCTCCTCCGCTCAGCGAAGACTGATCAGAATGAAGGAAGCGAGAGTGTGCAAGAGCGGAGACAACGACGTCAAAGTCGAGCTCCATGACGTACCCATCCCAGAGCCGAATCCGGACCAGGTGCTGATCAAGGTCATTGTGTCCGGCACCAATCCAAAAGACTGGAAGATTCCGATCTGGAGTGGGAAGGCCAGCGGGACCAACTCGGGCGACGACATCGCTGGCATCGTCGAGTCAGTAGGCGACAATGTCACCGAGTTCAAGCCTGGAGACCGCGTTGCTGCTTTCCACGAGATGCGCAAGCCGGGCGGGTCGTTTGCTGAGTACGCCATCGCTTGGGAAAAGTCGACGTTCCATTTGCCCAAACAAACCAGCTTTGAGGAAGCGGCCACCATCCCGCTGGCAGCCATGACCGCTGCCGTCGGCTTGTTCCCACGACTCGGCCTCCCTGAGCCGTGGGACACGACGTCCGAGGCGCGCGAGAAGGCCAAAGGCGGCGTGCTGGTGTATAGCGCGGCGGGAGCGGTTGGCGCATTCGCCGTCAAACTGCTGCGTCGTGCCAACGTCCACCCGATCATCGCGGTCGCGGGCCGCGGCATCGGCTTTGTCGAAGGTCTCATCGACCGATCGAAAGGCGACACCATCATCGACTATCGCCAAAGCAGCGAGGAAATCGTCAAGGGTCTTCGTGCCGCCATTCCCGCGGGCCAGAAACTCTTCTACGCCCTCGACGCGGTGAGCGAAAAAGGAAGCTACGAGAACATCGTCCAAGTCCTGGACAAGGATGGTCACCTGTCTCTCGTGCTCCCCGCCCCCAAACATGAAGGCGTGCCGGACACGATCAAACAGACTCTCACGGCCGTGGGCAGCGTGCACGGCGTGCCCGACGATCTCTCAGACTTTGGCTATGCCTGGTTCCGGCTATTCTCGCTGGGCCTGAAGGAAGGCTGGTTCAGCGGGCATCCGCACGAGGTGGTGCCTGGCGGTCTCGCCGGCGTCCAGACGGGCTTGCGGAACCTGATTCAGGGCAAGGCATCGGCGGTCAAGTATGTGTATAGGGTGGAAGAGACCGAGGGCGCCGGCAAGAGCAAGATTTGAATTCAGTTATCAGGTTGAGAGGCCTTTGACGGACTGACTCGAGTGTGTGGAACCAAGTTTTCATTGTGAACCCCTGATTGTGTTTTTGTTCCTGTCTACATATTCTGTGTCTTCCCCACCTGGCCACGCGAAGAGCAATCTAACCTTGGTGTGAGAAGAAGTTGTTTACCTGTTTCTTCCCACGTCTGATGTCAAGCGGTTTCGAGGACACGGAAACAATGGTCTGTATTCCCAGAAGAGGCTCCAGCTCGAGCGGACGAGAGATTGAATCAACAATCGCCATCGACTCTTGAGGTCTCAACTCGGAACTCCACTTCAACCCTCGAGCTTCAACCGCTGCAAATCCGTCAACGCTTCTTCCAACCGTTTCACCTCACTCTCGGCATCCTCCAACTTGGCCGTCTCCTTCTTCTTCGTGTCGGCGCTCGCCTTCTCCCAGCCCACGCCACTCATGATCTTCTTGCTCTTCTCCACGCGTGCCCGGGCCTCCTCCAGAGTTTTCTCGCGTCTCTTCGTCTCCTCGGCCAGGTCGATGCGGCCCGCGATTTTGAGGTAGACCGCCGCTTCGGCGCTGATGCTCTGCAGCGCGCAGCCGGCGGGCGCCTGGGCGTCAGTGCTCGGGGCGAGGATTTCAATGTCACCGGCGTATTTGCCGCTGAGAGACTTGATCGAAGTGCGGTCGGCCGTCACGGTCTTGAACGCCGTCTCGGAGTAGGTTTGGATGATGATGTCGCCAGGCTCTTTGAACCCGTACTGGGACAGCAAGCTTCGAATACCCGTCGCAATGTCCGTGATGAACTCGTACTCTTCCGCCTCCTTGGGCGCGTCCAAGGCTTCATGGAACTCGGGATATTTGGCAATCATGATGCTTTCTGTGGTGTCGCCCTTGCGCCGAGGAAGCTTCTGCCACAAATGTTCGGTCAAGAAGGGCATGAGGGGATGCAGCAAGAGGAGGCCACCCTCCAGGACGGTGTAGAGCGTCTGCTGGGCAGATTTTCGGTCCTCCTCGGGCGCATCTGGGGTCAGAATGTATTTCGAGTTCTCGATGAACGTGTCGCACAGTTGGGTAAACCAATACTGATAGAGCGTTCCCGCGGCGACAGAAAATTCACGTCCCTCGATGGCGTCGTTCACTTCCTGGGCCACGCGGTTGAACCGATGAAGGATCCACTTCTCAGCGAGTGAACGGGGCTCGTTATCGGACGGAGTGGCATCGGGGACGAAGCCATCACCGAGTCTTCCGAGCGCAAAGTTTGTCGCCTGATAGATCTTGTTGCAGAATCGTCGCTTGGCCTCGATTTCTCGAATGTCAAAGGCAATGTCACCTCCACCGGTGGTATAGTTGACGAGGGTGAACCTCAGAGCGTCGGCACCGCACTCCTCAATGCCCTTCGGGAATGCCGTCTTCTGGTAGGCCTTGGCTCGCTCGATCTCTGCCGGATCCAGGTTGCCCGCGTACAGCGTCTTGTGCAGATTCTCCAGCGTGATGCCGCGAATGATGTCAAGCGGGTCGACGACGTTGCCGAGCGACTTGGACATCTTTCGTCCTTCGGCATCTCGGATCAAGGAATGGCAGTACACCTCGGTGAAGGGCACCTGGCCCGTCAACTTTAACCCCAGCATGACCATTCTCGCTACCCAGAAGAAGAGGATGTCCCACCCCGTCTCGAGGATGGAGGTCGGGTAAAGTTCACGCATGTCATGCGTCTCCTTGGGCCAGCCGAGGGTGGAAAATGGCCACAACCCGGAGGAGAACCAGGTGTCAAGCACGTCTTCATCCCACCGCAAAGTGAGCTTCTTGCCCGGAAACTTCTTCTCGGCTTTGACACGAGCTTCTTCTTCGGTCTGCGCGCACACCCAAAACTTGTCGTCCGCTTCGTCACTGGCTTCGCCGTCGATCTGGATGAAGTAGGCCGGCGCGCGGTGACCCCACCAGAGTTGTCGCGAGAGGCACCAATCTTGGGTGTTCTGCATCCAGTAATGGAACCTTCTTGATTCCGACTCGGGTTTGATGGTAATCCTTCCATCCAAGACGGCTTCGTCGGCCGCCTTGGCCAGGTCGGCCATCCTCATCCACCATTGCGGCTTGAGGACGGGCTCGATCACGTCCTTGCTGCGCGAGCACAACGGAATCGTCATCGCATTGTCCTCTTGCTTGGTGTAGAGGCCGAGCTCTTTGAGAGCGCTGATGACGCCGTACCGTACGTCGAATCGCTTTTGGCCGGCGAATGGACCGGCATTCGCGTTCAAAGTACCATCGTCATTCAATATGTTGATAAATTCGAGATTGTACTTCTTTCCTTTGGCAAAATCGTTTGGATCGTGAGCCGGAGTGATCTTCACCGCGCCGGTACCAAAGTCCATCTCGACCTCCTCGTCGGCAAAGATCGTGATCTTCCGATCGGGCAGGAAGGGATGAATGGCCGTCCGACCGATGAGATGTTGATACCGCTGGTCGTTGGGATGCACGGCGATGCCGGTATCGCCGAGCATGGTCTCCGGACGCGTGGTGGCGATCTCGATCGTCTCGTAGTTTTTGAACCGGTCCGGAGACGTCGACAACTTGACGAGATCATCCACCGTCGACGACTGGCTGATCGGGTATTTGAAATACGTGAGCACACCAAACTCGATCATCTTGTCGTATCCGGGCACCTTCATCTTCGTCCTGCCTTTCAATTCTTTATTGTCCACCTCGAGATTGGACAGGGACGTACTGAGAGCGGAACACCAATTGACCAAGCGGTTCGCCCGGTAGATGATGCCTTCCTCGTACATCTGAATGAACGTCGCCCGCACTGCCTCGGACAGGTTGTCGTCCATGGTGAAGGCCTCCCGCGTCCAATCCATGGAGCCGCCCAGGCGCTTCAGCTGATTGGTGATGTTGTGGTGATATTTGTCTTTCCAGCTCCATATTCTTGCCAGCAGGGCCTCTCGGCCCAGGTCGTGTCTCGTCTTGCCCTCGGTTTTGTAGACCATCCTCTCCACCACACTCTGGGTGGCGATGCCCGCGTGGTCACACCCAGGAATCCATGCCGTCGTTTTGCCTTTCATTCGGGCATGACGAATCATCGTATCCTGCAAAGAGTTGGTGAGCGCGTGGCCCATGTGCAGCGACCCCGTGACGTTGGGGGGAGGTATTGGGATGACAAATTTGCCCTCGGGCTTGATCTTGCCATCTTTTGTGAATTGCGGCTTGAAATACCCTCTGCTCTCCCACCATTCATATCGGCCCGCCTCGATCTTTTGTGGCTCGTATGCGTCGACCGCCGTCGTCTTCTTGACCTTTTTCTCCTTGGCTTTGGGCTCTGGCGCAGCTGCCGGTGTCGTCTGCTGTTTGGCTTGTTTCTCTTTGAATTTGGCGAGCTTTTCAGCTTTCTTCCGTTCTTTGTCAACTGTGGCACGCATATTGGTCAGACAGGATTCCCGAAACGTTGACAATACGTTGACGCGGATAAAGGGTGAGAAGAACGGCGACAACACTCCACTCAGGATCTGGAGTACTTTCCCAGTCATATACCATGATATGGTGGCGCTGCGGGGGTTCTTGTCCGGAGTGAGTCATTCCACAGTGGCCCTCCCCCCAATACGAACAAATGTGAGCAAGCAAGTGTTGCTGCGGTCCTGCGACATGCATACTTTCTTTGGCAGTTTTCTCTTTTCCTGCTTCGCCCACCACGGTTTGCCCCTTGTCTAGCAGATCTTTCCCAGGCCCATTTTGATCCACCGAGTCCCTTTTGGCAGAATTCGGCCCTGCAGACGCCATGTCAGAAGACACAGGCCGTGGAGGTCCTGACACGAAACCGGTGGGTTTACCAGCTGCATCGACGTTACCCGGGGCTCTCTTGCCAGCTCGGTTGTTTCGTTGACTTACCAGCGTTATGTGAGGCCGCATTCTGAGCCATCGCAAAGCGAGGGAGCCGTCTCCAAGCAGGAGGAGGGCGCGTAAAGAATGACCGGCGGAGTATTTTGGAGGAGGCCCTGCGGCGTAGAAGGTCTCTAAATTTGAACTTCGATCTAGGGGATTATAGAGTGTAAAACAGTTCGCAGTGTCTATGGTGCACCAGATCTTCATTATGAGTCGAGTATCGCCCCAAAAGTTTGGAGGTCGCAACAGGCTGCCAAGAACGGACCAGACTGGCCCAACCTACATGCCAAGCTGGAAAAAGGACTTATATTATCACCCCAAGAAACTTCAGCAAGACCGTCCATCCTCTCTGTGGACGAGAAGTAACACCAGAGGCCATCCATCACCATCTGGACGTCAACACCATTGCTCCCATCCTGTTGTTTTCAGCGACGCTACCGCTACTGAAAAAGTCGAGCCAAACCCCAAATTCTTCGCGATCTCTTCGGCTATCGGCTCCATCGAGCTCCTGCCCAAGGACAGTGTCAATGAATTGATAAAGTGCATTGAGAATGCGCCCAGGAAACGGCCAGCGGCGGCTTCAGGGATTGGAAAGGAGATGTCATTCCGTGGTAGGTGCCGCGGAAAGTGGTGTCTTGGGAGATTCCACTCGGATTAATGTCTGAGGAGACTCCTGAGTCCGTTTCCATCAACAGGGTACGGCGCTAATACCACCTCCTTGCATCAGGCTCTCTTGCGCTGTTGAGAACCAAGTCCATATAATCTTGAAGGCGCAATATTTGCTGATACTTCTTATATAAACCTTGGCATGCCAGCTCGCCTGTACTATGACCGGTATCATATATATACTTCAAACCTTAGCTTTGCCTACACCTCACACGAGCTCAGATTCGCCTTCATTACTAGCTTACCTATACCTCAGATTACTCATGCCTCATCACGAGCTCACCTTCAACTTCACCACTACCTTACCTATTCCTCACTACCACCTGCCAACGGTCCTTTTCGCGATTGGAGTTTCGTTCAAGTGGTCACCTTGGCAGCACAATAAGTGATATCGCTGTTTCCCCTGAGGGCTTTATACAAGACGCCACCTCGAGCTAGTCAGGTATATATACGAGTAAGCTATTACAAACATTATGTCTCTTCGTAAAACGGAGTTTAGAGCAGAGAATCTGAACCTCACAACCAGGACTGAAGGAGGCGTGAAGGATTGGCTGCACAGTTCACCCATGGAATAGGGGGAACCTCACCACAGCGCCTGTAGGTATTAGAGAATGTCTTTACAGTCCGGTCTGACCTTTCATTTGTCCTTTGGATATTTGACATCACCCTCCTCTTTAATCCAAAAGCAAGAGCTGCACTCGTCAAGATGGGCGCTCGTCGCACGGCAAAACCATTCCCTGGTGTCGAAAACCTCGAGACATCGGCCATCAGGCCAATTGGCTGTCACTATGGGCCTCCTTGGAATGGGCGACAGCTGGGTGCTTCTCAAAGGTGCTGCCCACGACGCTGAGGCCCTCCAAGTCCAATGTCTCGGCGTCCGCAGCTCGAGACTCAAAAGGCAATTTGGGTTCATTGCCCGGCACTTTCCAGATCAAACAGATCACGTAGTACGACAAGCATCCCATGAGGAAGCTGAGGACCCAGCCTAGAGCGTACATGTGTGAGGCCGCGGCGCTGATATCATAGCCAAAGCTGGCCACAAATCCGGGCAGGGGCAACAGAAAGCCGATGACGAAGGCGGCGAAGGCGCGAAGGTTGAAGCCGTGGAAGTAGAAATATCGGCCGCTGCTGGAACGGGAAAATAACTCGTCCAGATAGACATTCCCGCGCCGGATGAGGAAGTAGTCAACGATCATGATGGCTACAACGGGCCCTTGGAAGATGGAGTAGCCTCCGAGGAAGTTGAGGAAGCCATTTGCCGTTGATACTATCCGCCTTTGTCCGTCAGTACCATGATAGACACGCGAGCTGTGTATGTCTTACCAGGGAACAATGGCGAAAGCGATTATCAGACACAGCATTTGGCCACGAATGATATTGATGTATTTGGGAAACAGACTGGCCACATCGGCGGCAAAAGGGATAAAGTTGCAGGCGATCGATGTGCCCAATGTGGCGAAGGCAAAGCATGCAGATGCGAAAAATACTCCTGCTCTTGCTTTCGAAGTGTATGATCGGTCGAGGATGCCGTTCAGCAGGTCGTATGGGTTCCAAAAGGCTTCACCGTACATGTGGAACACGGCAGACTGCGGCGGTGGTTAGGCATGGAGAGGTTCAGGATGGTTCACGGCTTACCGTGGAGATGACACCAAACGAGGCACATAACAATTGACCGATCGGCAGACTGATTAATTGCCCCCACAGCTGGGCGTTCCGTGTCTTTGAGTAACGAGCGAGATCCGGCACGGTAACCAGGAGAGCCGAGTTGGCCCCCATGACAGAATTAAATTGAGACACAATGCCCCATGCGAAGACCGGGGTCGACGTTCTCGCAGCAGGGTCGATCAGGTTTCCCGACGAAACGCCTCCGTTGGTACTTGTAGCCCAGATCACGATGCCCAATCCCGCAAGGGGGACGATGATCGATTTAGCGGTGAAGAGCGGCATGATGCGAGATGTATGAATAAACGTGAATGGAATGGTGCACAAGAAGGCGAAGAAGAAGCCGAGCATTCCCTGGACGGTAATATATTGGTTGGCAGGAATGTGATTCGGGATGCGTTCCCAGCCCGGGAAAATGCAGCGCAGACAGACGGAGATGAATTGGCCTTCGAAGTACATTTGGACACCGCCCCAGATGATGCCGAGGATGGAGCGCAGGATGATGACGAAGTATTCTCCGTACAGTCCAAAACTGAGCCGAGAGAGTACCGGGTAGCCAACATGATATCTTGCGGCCGCTCGGCCATTGAGGACGATGACCACGGCGGAGAGAAGGTTGGCAAACAAGACGATGAGAAGGGCGTCACGAATCGTCGCTCCCAGATTGATGATGGCCGCTCCCACGGACCAGGTCGAGACGTTCCATGACTCGCTCCACCAGTAGGCAAAGTAGCTCCAGGTGCTCCAGGTGTGTCGGCTGGGAGGCGAGGGCGCGAGATCCTCGTTGATGAGGAAGGACGTCGAGCTTTTCAGAACCAACGCCTCGTGAAATGCGCGGGGAGAGCTGAAGGCACGCTTCATTCTCTGGAAGCGGGAGAGGGGGGGGTGAGAGTCTTCCATCGCGACAGAATTGGGGGTGATCAACAACGTGGCACACGCTCAGCGGATGTGGATCGAAGTGGTCATCCCGTCGAGACAACGCAAGGTATTTGATGTCCAGATATCCAACCCTCTGCCATACCGCCGGACCAGCAGGTGTGTTTGCAGCATGGTGTGCCGGGCGGGACCAGTCCGTGAGGGATCCACGTAGCGATAAGATAGAATAGTGAGGCACAAGCGAACCTTGGGCGACCCAATCTTCTGCGCGTGGGTGGTGATAACGTGGGTTACAGTCTGTACCACTTCTGCACTCCTTGGCAGGCGGCATTGCCAATTCTGTACCGCCCATTCTGCACTTCACCACCATCACTGAACGTCTTGAGCTGTACTCGTAAATCTTTTATTCCCTATTTGCTATTCAAGGACTTATCTCTAGATATAAATAACACTTATGAAAGGAGAGAATTCGCAAAAATACAAGGGCAGGCGAGAAAAGTGGCGGTGAGTCTGAACCTCAGAAGTATTACTGTAGGTGGGCCATGCCCACTCATGGTATGTGCTGTGAGCCACCCACCCCACCCCGGAATCTTTTTCGTCACATGTTGAGGTGACCCTTGTGAGGAGAATGTCGATCATGTACACTCGTCCGCGGACTAGGTCCTTGAGTGGCCAGATGAGACGAGTCGGGGAAGCGGCTTCTCGGTATATGGGACCTTCGACCCTTGTGCTAATGCGGCCATATGCGGCCTATTCATTCATATTTCGGCCCAAGTCGCACTTTCCGAGGACCTCTGTACATACTATCAAAAGCAACCGTCAAGATGTCGAAACAGGCAGTCCTCACAGATAAGGCCCCCAAACCGCTGCCCGGCATCTACAGCCAGGCTATCATCGCCAATGGCTTCGTCTATTGCTCGGGGGCGGTCCCTATGGATCCAGCCACGGGCAAATTGGTCGACGGTGATATTCAAGCCCACACGGTGAGTTACACCGTCGTTGAGAAGGAGTCAATTATTGATTCATGTTCACAGCACCAATGTATTAAAAATCTTGGGGAAATCTTAAGTGCGGCCGAGTCTGGTCTCGATAAGGTCGTCGAGGTCAATGTCTTTTTAGCCAGTATGGACGATTTCGCGAAAATGAACGAGATCTACTGCCAGTACTGGGGCGAAATCAAGCCGGCGAGGACGTTCGTTTGACCTCTCCAACATGTGGCATTCTCAGAGGCTGATGAGTCACTGTGTATAGGTGCGTGGCCGTCAAGACTCTTCCTCTCAACACCGACGTCGAAATCAAGTGTGTTGCCACGTTGTGATGGAGAGTGATACATCTATTATTCGCCTGTCATGGGTCCTGGAGTCGGCAGAGTGGCGACGCTATTTAGAATCATCTTTTCCAATGTCGTGCGTGCTTCTTGGAGAAGTTCCCATCTGCATCCTTCCAGTGCCGCTCGCACGCTCGACAGGAGACCAGACGTTCGATTGGCGCCTTTTACACGGCCCGTTCCCCCCATCAGACCACTGAGCATCTGGACAAGGTATTCCTCGGCTCCAAGCTGAGGTTCAGCCGATCTTCCTTCGGTGATCATCCCATACGCCCACAAGACGAGAGTTGTTTGATACAGACACCACGGCCTGAGAGCAATATTATCCTCCGTGGCGCGATATTTCCTCCTGGTGAACATTATCTCCTGGATCAATAAAAGGCAGTGAGAGAGGGATCGCTTCGCGCTCGGTCTTTCCGTCCACGCCTTGATTCGCTTCTCAGCACGGGCACATTCCTTTTCTGTGACCGTCACACCCGATAACGATGGCGCTCCTGCAAATATATGAAAGTCTATTATGTTGATATAAATCGTCACATGGGCCAGCCGTTGTAGGGGTCGACCTGCTTCCAGGCACAGAGCCGGCTGTTGAGTCAATAAGGACAATGACCAGGTCTCGACGGCCCGGTCAATATTCTCCTTCCACTCGTCTCCCGACGGACTGATTGATCCCTGACCCTGTTCGGGCGCCAGTTTGCCGCCACCGACGTGTGAAGCAGTCAAGTCCCTATCTTGCATGTGTTTTGCGATGCTGTAGAGGCCGTGAAGCAGAACAAATCGTGCAAATGGGCTAAAACTGGCGGGGGTCGGCTGACGAGCAAGTAATGCCCTTAACGCAGACAGAAATGGAGGACTGGGTTCTGTCCTTGCCCTCTCTCGTGCCCACGCAGAGGGATTGGGGCTTCTCCAGAGAGCGTCGGTACTGGGGAGAGGTATGTGCATGTCGCTGATGGACAGGTTCGGAGTATGCCCAAATATGGAGGCATGTTGTGCATCCATGACAAAAGCGAAAAAGGCGGTACGCTTCATGGATTCCTTCTCGATCCACATGTGCCATGACCTCTCGGTTAAAGAGACGTCGCTGGATTCTTCCCAATCAGCAGGGTAGGAACTTCCTCTGCGCATAAGCTAAGTGCCACATATCAGTGGCTGCTCGAGAGATCTCACAACTCCTACTCACGGTAATGACAGCCCCATGGAACACATGGGCCATCTCGTGATTTCTGCGAGAAGAAAACATCTTTCCCTGGGCCTGGACCAGAAGTAGCGCTTGCAAGCACCATAGAGGCGCCGTGGGCTGAAAGCTGGATGACTGTCTAATTTAGAAACCTCTTTGGGAGACATCAGGACCGACTTACGCTGAAAATCATCCATCTGAGGCTGGTGTGAATTCGTTCTGCAGTCTCATAGTGTGCCTGATTGGAAGATAAGGTAGCTCCCAGGGTCAGGATCGCGATCAGAAGTAGGGGCGGCGCCTCATTGACCGAAAAGGAGGGTAAATGTATCATAGGAAAATGAGAATCGTAGTTCTCGACATAGGCGTTGAAGAATGTCTGAAGATTCACCGGATCAAAAAAGCTGTCCCTGGGCGAATCCGGAGGCAGCATATCCAAGGCCGAGAGCAGCCTTGCTTGTCCAGACACCCATGGGTCAATTGGAACTGAAATTTGGCTTCCTGCCAGTCTTTGGGCGAGCGGACTGCTGGGTGAGGTGGAAGATGACCCTGCAGAGGCTGCGATATCGAACGGCAAGGCATCCATGTGGTATTGATCGGCAGGAAGGTTTTCGAAAAGCCAGTCGAACTCCTCCGTCAGCCCTTGCGCATCATTTGCGGGGTCAAAGAGCATGTAAGGGCTGGCTAGGAAATTACTGCCCGAGGCAAAATCTGCTGGATGTTCGACCGGCTGAAGTTGAGGTCGAGGATGAGTCGTGATCGATCCGAGATCTCGCTCTGCTGGGTCGACACGACCAGCAAAACCCACCTGCTGCGCCACGTCGTCCTCTTCAATACGGGACACATGACGATCGGCATCCCGTTCTGGCTGTCCGACCGACATGGAAGTGGTTGGCTGCTGCTCGTCGCACGGGGTCTCGAGGAGACCACCTGAGTTGCGATATCGCATGCCACGCTCATGTCGCTGTTGATGTCGTTGGAGAAGATCAAGGCGGACGAACTTTTTCTGGCATAAGACACATGTATGCACTCGCTTGGGGGAATCTGCACGGCCCACATTAGTTCTCACCGCGATGGGGTAACAAGGGCCGTTTCTCACGATTTTGGCGATGGCGATACAGATGCTCTGGCCTGACAAACCGCTTATCACAGCCGTCTTGTGGACAAGCATACCGCCGTTCGGTCGGCATCGACACACCCTCCCAGAATCGTCATGGAACTGGTGGTGTCTCGATACACTGTTTTTTGCTGGCGTGAGATGTTGATGATAAGAGGATGTCCCAATGGACGCAATGAACGAGTTAGTCTGTTTAGCGGTGGGGCCCAAGGCCCACGGACGATGAGTCCGTGCCAGTGCCAGCTAGGTCCTAGGTCCGTGCGGACATGCTGGCCTACATCAATTGCCACCCGACTCACCTGCACCTGACAATATCGAGACTGACCAGCTACATGTACATCTTCCCAAAGGCACTAACACATGACAAGACCATGTGATTGCTTGGGCTTTCTGGCTGAATTTTCTTCACCGTGTCCGGACACCGACCCCACACTGTCTCCAAGTCTGCCATCATTTAGAAACCGGTGATTATGATATCTCTCTCCATTGTCACACTTTCGATTCAGGCCTGGCTGCCCTTGTGTTAAAAGGAGCCATGGTACCCAGCCTCCAAGCAGGGGGATTCTTTGAGCGAACCCATACCCCGGGATTTCTGCTCATTGAAACTCGTCCTCCAGCACAAGTTGTCTCATCATTATAGCGGTCATACCATGTCAATTGGCTATGGCAGGCAGTCCCTTCATCCCGCAAATTCATTCTTTGGCATCCCATTCACCCCGACCGGTTTGAAGCGGAACATATGCCCGCCCTCGTCCCCTGCTTTCGCCTGGACACTCTTGTCCTTGCCAGTAGCAACAAACAGGATGTCGAAATTCTTTCCGCCCCAAGTCGTGCAAGCCATGTTGTTCGCGGAGAACACAATGTCTTTCAAGTGCTCACCCTCGGGGCTGAACACCATGACCCGGTATGAGGCGAACATGGCGATCCAGAGATTTCCATTCGTGCTGGTCAACCAGTCAGTCACTCTCCCGCCACGGCTCTGCTGGGGCAGCTCACTCAACGACCATGCCATCAGGCTCTCCATATGAGCTCCGCCGGTCGATTAACAGTCGTTTATTTGAAATGGAGCCCGACTCGAGATCGAAATGATATGCAAATACCATCATTGCCACCGAATCATTGAAGTACACTGGTTGGTCAGTCCAAATACTTGCAACGCTAATGGATTAGTGACGCACTGGTTTTGTTATCAGGACTCCACGCGAGGCCATTTCCACAGACAATACCGTCCTCCATCTGATGCAGGCTTCCGTCGGGGTCATATCTCCATAATCGGCCCTTGGGCTTTCCGTAGCTTGCGGGCAGCTTATTGGGGCCATATGCCATAGCCGTTTTGTCGATTTCTGCGAGCCAAAATCGGCCCCGGGCATCCACGCCTCCGTCATTGAAACGGAGAAGTTCGCGATCAGTGGTCGGTATGATTTCCTTGACGACTTCCAGCTTTCCCGAGGCCTCGTCGAGGAAGGCCACCCCTTGGTAATAGGCACAAATATAGCTTCCAGGATGGTCCCGCCGGAAGAATGCCACGGTGACGCTGTCCTCCAGCTTCACAATCCGCGCGCTGCCCTTTGCATCGCCAGTCTCGAGGTCGACATTCAATATGTGCAGCTCTGGTGGCTCACACAGGCAGTCCACCCAATGAAGCGTGGAGTCACTGGCTCGATATATGGGCGCCTCGCCCAAGTTCATCGGTCTGTCACAGTAATACCAGGCGCCCCCTCCATCAATGGACTCCTTCGGACCCGCCGCGGATGAACCCATTCTCACCACTGTGGTCTTTGAGAAATGAGAACAACGAACTCGATGACGGCCTGACTGTCGGTGCTATAAACCTGGTGTGTTCTCCGTCACGAGTCGCTCTTACTCCACAGTTGACCCTTGGATGAAGCCGGCCACGAACGGGTACCTGCTAACGCGGGCATTGCCCACTTAAGCTGATAAGAACGCCCACCCCCTGGCGCGGCAGATACCCGCGTGACGATCTTGGGCTAGAATCTTGTTTGATCAGGTTTGATTCGTCGAATTCAGGCCAGGGACTTCACAGAGCCCACTGGTTGGTTGTCGTGAAGATTGGGAAAAGCCGGTGTACAAGAAAACAGAATCCCGACCGAAACTCTTTTGTTTTCGTCAAGCCAGCTTTCTGCCAGCCGCCGAAAATGTCTCTGAAAATGCCCCAACCCCCATACCCTCTTCACGACTCCGTCAAGGACAAGCTGGACCCCGAATATGTCGACTTCTACAACAAATACATCATCAATTTACAGCAAGTCCACTACCAGCCTGTTGCCGCTTCGCGTGTCGGAGGGAAGATCATTCCTGGTGGGAACGACCCTCTGCCAGTCGGCCAGACGCAGGATTTCTCGCTCACGAGGAAGGAAACGGCTGGCCCGCCTGTCAAAATCCGATGTTTCACGCCCGAAGGGAAGCCTCCCAGCTCAGCAGGATGGCCAGTGATGCTATATTTTCACGGTGGTGGCTGGGTCCTGGGAAACATTGACACCGAAAATACGGTGTGTACCAACATGTGTGTCCGTGCAAAGTGCGTCGTGATTACGACAGATTACAGGTCAGTCCATCAATTCTTTCACAACTAAACGTGCCCAGTGCCGACTGCTGAAAAGGCTCGCCCCAGAAAATCCATGGCCCGCCGCCGTTCATGACTCCTGGGAAGTCGTCCTGTGGATCTTGAACGAGGGGTGCTCTCTTCTTCAGCTCGACCAAAGCAAGATTGCTATCGGTGGTTCATCTGCAGGTGGAAACCTCGCTGCAATCATGACGCAGAAGGCTCTTTCTCGGCCCGAACTGCGCCTATCATTCTGCATGCAATTGCTCGTGGTACCCGTCACCGACAATACTGCTTCCACCGAGTCTAGTTCAACATACAAGACATACGAACATACCGCTGCCTTGCCGGCGGAAAAGATGCTCTGGTACCGCCGTCACTATCTGCCGAATCCCGAGGACTGGGCCAACCCGGAGGCCTCCCCACTATTCTTTCCTCAAGAAGAATTCGAGAAATTGCCGCCGGCGGTTGTGATTGTTGGGGAGTTGGACGTGCTGAGAGGAGAAGGCGAAGCGTATGCTCAAAAGCTGCAGAATTCCGGCGTCAAGGCTGAAGTGCACGTGATGAAAGGCATGCCTCATCCATTTCTCGCCATGGACGGTGTACTGGAGGCTGGCAAGAGAGCAATTACGCTACTGAGCGAGGGGCTAACGAGTGCTTTTGCTTGATGCAAGGTCCATATCCTGGGTGGAATGTCTGGTCTGAACTTTATTCTCCAGTGACGCCTGCTCGGTCAACGCCAGTCTCCCAGGCACAATACCGTCCTTGATTGTGCATCGAAGGTCGAGCCTGCTGAGACCATATATTCTATTTCCATTTTCTTTTGATTTTGCCAGGGGGTATATTCCACTTTGCAAACGTCAATGATTTGCGCGATCTAGCTTTCCCGAGCACCGCTCAAAGGGGGCTATTACCTAGTATCAAGTCTTTAAGCGGAGACTTCTTCCCTATTCGCAGCAGCGCGTGCAGCTTCCTGACTATCAGGCATGATCGCAACGATCTCTGTCTTCTTTCTAATCCCCGTCTGAGTCTCAGTGTGCTCTTTGGCCAGCTCTTTCTTCGTAACAAGCCCGCCGGCAAGAAGACCACATGCTGCCATACAAGTGGCCATAATCCAAATATTCCTCAAGCTCCACGCGAAGGCCTGCTTGACCGCTAGTTTCTGAGCCTGATTGGAGATCGTCGCAATGAGATTGATATTAGTCGCAGCATCAGCCCCCGAGAAGTCCTTAACCAGGTCTGCCGGCAGTCCGTGGTCTCGTAAGTTCGACCTCTGAAGTTGCATTCCGTTCTGGAAGATGACGCCACCGATAACAATCGAAAGAGATATACCGACGTTGCGCATAAATCCAAGAGTAGCTGTGGCCGTTGCGGTGTCATCTTGGGACACGAGAGCTTGAAGGGCAATGAGAGGGGGGTCGAAGAGAAGACCTCCTCCCAGCCCGGCCACGACTTCGAAGGCGATAATTGAACCGATGGATGATGTCGCGGTGAGATGGATATATAGTCCGTTGCCAATGGTGAGCAAAGTCACGCCGACCCAGATAAGCTCGATATATCGGCCGATTTGGTGAATAAGGATACCCGCAGCAACGCCCGTGAGTGCTTCGGTGATTATTATTGGAAGGAGGAGGACTCCAGAATGGAGTGGGGAAGCCTCTTTTGCGGATTGGAAATAGAGGGGGAGGTAGTACTCTGCAGCATTGATGACCTATATCGCCATTTGTCAGTACAAGGCTATCATTTGGCCACGACATTCGAGCACACATACGAAATGTTGTGTAAAGCCAATAGCAAGGCATGCGACATTGGACCTATGGCGGAAGAGACCAAGGGGCATTATTGGATAGCGTGCGAGTCGACCTTCATTGAAGAGAAACAAGACAGCCATCAAAGCACCAACCACGACAAGGCAGATGACCTTCGGAGAGTCCCAAGGGTACGTTGTACCTCCAAAGTTAAGACCAAGCAGCACCATAACCATGATGCCTACGATAGAAAGGCTCCCAGCCCAGTCGATGGCTTTGATCCCTTCGGCGAACTTGGTCTTCGGGTCATGCACGTCCAGGAAAAGGAGTAATAGGCAGAACGCCGCCCCAGAGATGGGAAGGTTGATCCAGAAAATCCACCTCCACGACAGAAGCTGTGTGAAGGCACCACCGAGCACTGGTCCAAGCCCCCCGGCAACAGCCCAGGTTGCTTGAAGAAGGCCGAGAAAGAGAGGCCGAGTCCTGGAGAAACATCAATGATGGAAGATCAACGCACGGGTATGTAATGCGAACCTCATACTAAACAAATCCGAAATGACAATGTTGATGAGGGAAGTCAAACCGCCGCCGGATACGCCCTGGAGAGTACGACTCACGATGAGCATACCCATGCTGCTTGAGACCGCGCATATGATGGAGCTGGCGAAGTACAGAGCGACGGCCATCAGCAGGATTGGCTTCCGGCCCCATATGTCTGAGAGTTTCGCCCATATAGGGACGACAGCGGTCGTGGCAATGACATATGAGGCACCGATCCATGAGTATCCGGATGCCGAATGGAGATCGGAGCATATCGTGGGTATTGCAGTGGCGACGATGGTGGTGTTCAGAGCGGCGATGAAGAGAGTGGACTAGACCGTTACAGGGTCAGCATGTGAATCAGGATTTGACAGTCAGTCTCTTGCCCCCCTTCCGGAAGCATTCGGCCGGCCTTTGCCACCGGTTGTACTGACCTGGGGGCTTTGGAAATTCAAGAGAAGAGTACACGAGACAAGATCGTGCGGTATCGATCAGCAAATAAAGTAATTACTCACAAAAAGAGCGATCATAACTGTCAGCGTCCTAAATGTGCTCCGTCGCTGGACAGGCTCAGACAGGACTTGGGGCACTGTCTCAAATCCCTTTCGCTCATTACTTCTTCTCGAAGTAGCAACAGTAGGAGGTAGCTGTCCTGCTGGTAGTTCAATCGACTCGATTGTGTCCTCGGCAGGCGGAGCGTGACTTGACGCCATTGCCATGATATATTAAGCGGAAGCGTTCCCCGAGCGGTATCACGAATGGTTCCAGCTATCTAGCGTAAAGAGGCTAGTACAGCAAATGAATGAACAGTCCGACCTTGGTGGTGAGGAGCACCGATGATTCTCGCTCAAATTTTGGTGGATTTGATATCGGAGGTCCGTCTGTGATTATGTGTGGAGGACTTGAGATTCTCGGCAGTTGGGAGGACTGTCAGACATATAAGCTATCACCAGCGCCGGAGCACGTCAGAGCTAACTAGAGTGCAACTAAAGCGCTTGGCCTGTTGTCTTTACAATGGGCCTTGGCGTCCTGACAATCACACGTCTCGTATGCGGATGACCCGTCCGGCAGACGAGCAAACCGTCTATTTAGCTGGTGGAGATGTCCCAGATACCGGACCCTGAGCAGAACATGAGCCGGCTGAGTCCAGGCTGAGCGAGATTGAGCAGAGGGTGAGCAAAGCCGGCGTGGGTTTTGGCTGATGTAATGCGGCAAGCACCGCCAACCAGATCGGGGCGTGTGTGGTCACTTTCTCCTATATAATAGCTCTTTATATAGATGACTGGGCTGCTAAGATCCAACAGGCAATAGCAGGCACCAGGAGCATCAGTGATGCTATTTATCACGTGATAGATCGCGTGGCCAGCGGCGTGCTTGGCGGCGACCATCAACCAACACCCACCAATCATCAATAGAAATAGAGGCACACTCCCATGGACCTGGCCTTAACTAACCCAATCAGCATTAATGCTGTGAGCGCGACTATGGTGTTCTCTACAGACGCTAATAGATCACTAGTTCCTCTCGCGAGTTCTCTTTCTTCCTCCCTCTCGACCCAGACGTACCTTCAGCATGTCTACTGGTGACGGACCTCCAAGCACGCACCCTAGTCAGTCGCATGCTTAACAATATCGCGGTATAATCATAATACCTATGCTGATGGCTTCAACTGATTCCACGGAAAATGGAAGGAGCTCGAACCCACAACACCAAATCGCTCGGGGTTGCCAATTTCAACTATCGAGGTCGCGTTCGCACTGGATGCCTCACGTGCAGGGCCAGAAAGGTCAAATGCGACGAGCAGCGTCCTAGTTGTCAAAAATGCACAAGACTCAAGAGAGCATGTGTCTATAAGACATCAAATAAGCATCGACCGTCTTCGACGCCCACGGACACTGTGCTGGAGAACATTGACTCCCAAACAGCTCACAGCAGGACACGACAAGAGCTCGATTTATCCGCGCGGCAGGGTATGGATGCAGATCATCTGTTTGACGAGCAGTTGTTCTTTCTCGACGAACCATCCCACTCTGGCACTTCCCAGGTTTCGAGCGCCATTGAAGATGCAGCACAGCCACTAGAAAGTCTCTTCTCACCTCCTGATGCGGATGCTCCATTGTCCAATCATCACCGGGTCGACCCATCCAGTCGGAGGAATGATCTGAACGTTATAGAGTCCCCCTTCGCTCGATTTCTGATGACTTCGCAAGACATCTATTTGTGTACGACGATTGATTTGTTGGCGGCTTCTGAAATGCCCACTCATCCGTCATTTTCCTACTTCGTCGAAGAAGTGAATTTTCCTGTCGTTTCGCCCTACGACTATGTGAACTGGGGCAGGATGAAAATTTATGTCACCGAGCTCGGTACTCACGATGAGGCGGTGGCTGTGGCTATATCCGCCGTGCAGGCACTTTATAAAGCCCAGGTCAACGGATTGCCCATGTCCCAAGCAATGTCAGTATATCAGGCTGCGACAACCATTTTCGAAACCATGTTGGACAACGATGCCCTGGACTTCCACACTATCCTGGTCGTCGCTTTTCTCCTGAGCTTATCCGAGATCATTGTCCCGAACGAGACTGGCTCCGTGTTCGGCCAATCTGATGGAGCTTTTGTAACAAGGTTGAAGGCTTGGACTCTGAATGGGTATCGGTCGCCGGTCTCCCTGCGGATCGAGGCGTGGTTACAACTTTTACATGCCGCTGCAAGACGTGGAGGAAACCCAGGACTCTTGTCCGACACGGTGTCTGGTCTCCTATCCAACCGGACAATGGAAGTCCCCAGTCTCTCTCTGCTCGACCACTACACCGATGCAGCAACCTCTATATACGACATTATCAGCGCTCCTATCTTCACGTTTTATCTTGAGCTTCAGAAGATTTCGACGCAAATCGCGAACTTGAGCCACTACCACCGATCACGAATCACCAGTGCAGACCAAGAAGAAGTTTCCCAGATCATGGCCGGCCTCAAGATCAAAATGTCCTCTCTGTGGGAAGCACGGCCAGGCCCGTTGCGATTTGAACCAAGTGAACTTCGGGCACACTTCTCTCCCATGATTGCAGAACCACTCATTGCGCTTGTCGGAATCTGTATTGCAGCATACTATACAGAGGTCGTTGAGACCGGGCGCACTCTGAGCGATCCTCCGTTTGCATCGGCGGAAGCAAAGCAAGCCATGTGCCGGATTCGCGATATCGTTGAAGGTGACTGGAATACTTCAAGCGGAAGCAACCTCAATTCAGGCTATCTTCGGCCGTTGTTTTTGTATGCAATCGAAAGTATCCACCGAGACGATACGCAATGGGCAGTGGAACGCTTAAAGCAAATCAAGAATCCCATCTGTCGAAGTGATTTCTTTGCATCTTTCGCGGAGGCTCTTGCCGAAGCGCAAAGAAGTAAGGGAAGAAGGGTCACCACAAAATATTTCTGCTATCAGACCTTTGGTGTACCCCCCCCCGGTTTGTAGCTATCGTGAAAGGAGAGAGGCTTTGTCCTGGACCGAAGTTATCTGACCGCCAGATAACCAACTGCGGCGATTCTGCGGGAGCAGAAAATATGTTATTCGAGAGCACCAAAGGTTACTACATCAATAACACCATTCGTTGAGTTGGTAGGACTACCTGCCCGATCGCCGACGGTCCCTCGGTAGCTGTGGGGTCTCAGACTTCTACTCCGAAGCTTGCTATGTTGAATAATTCCGCTCCAGGTTACCGCTTTCATTGCTCGACCGCTTCTTGGGTCGTTGCCCATCCTGACGACACCGGCAAGCCCGCTGATATCATCCAACACTATATCAGGACTTCGTCCCAAGAAAAATTTCCCGACGGAAGGCGAACATGTCATTGAAGGTGCAGAATTCAGGCGCACCGAGTTCAAAATATTCAGGAATATTGGCGAGATAACCCTGTAGAAACGTCCAGATCTTATGATGGTCCTGTTTGCTCAGATGGCGTAACATATAGGACACGCTCACGTGAAAGGAATAGTGATCGTGGCCAGGATGGCGTGTCTGAAGGAGTGTAGAGAGGCGGTCGCGAAGGTCACGGAGCCGTCTTTCTTCAGCAGGGTTTGCCGGCACAACGCGCAAAGCAACGCCGTCCCCCAGCGGCTCGAATCCATAAACCGCCATTCGAAAGGGCGGTTCGGTGCCGAGATCGAAGCCCGCAAGCTTTTGCCTGAACAGAGCTGTGCAGCTCTCCAGTGGCTCATCCAGCGGTAGGTTATCTGGCCAGGAACTATAATGGCGAGTTGTGTCTGATACCCCTTCAAAGACCGTCATATGCCAGCTCGTGGGCGGCAGCAGGACTTGGAGCGACGCAAACTCTCCACATTTGAGCTCGTCGTGGAGACCCAGCAGCGCACGATACAACTGACTTTCTGGCGGAAGATGGCAGATGATCGTGTTTCCCGGGAATGGCAGCAAATGACCGTCGGGTTCGAATTTTTGACCAATCCATTGTGGATACTCCTCTTTTGTGAAGCTCTTTTTCGGCATGGGCTCAACCAGGCGCTCGTGTTGGGGATGAGAGGGAGTGACAGCAATTATGCCATTGCCACTGTCGTCTTCACGTTCGCCATGGCCGGCTGTATCATTGTGGACGACACTTGTGTCAAGAGTCATGATGACCAGACCGATCAAAAATTGTGTTTCATTGAGGAAGTGGTATTATGTTGGCAAAGTGACTGCGATCTGAGAAACCCAGATGCTTTTTCTCGACGGCCGTGGACTGGGAGAACAGTCGCTAAATTTATTGCAGTCAACGAAAACTGGAGAGGTATTATTATGGTGCTTTGGCGTTCGGTGGATGAAGGATGATATTCCCTAGTTATCTGTGGCAAGGCAAGGCTTTATACAGGAGAATCGTGCCAAGAGAGTGTGGCGACCTTGCCAAGGCCTCTGTCCTTTGGCAAGTATAGAGCTTCCAGGTCAGAGAAGAATGCTTCTCGGATGGCAGAGTAGTGGAATCAGATCAATTACATATCTCCATGAGGTGCAGATCCACCAGAACAACAGCTGGTCGTGTGAGCAATTGACCGAGCTGGTTGTCATCAACGATCCATGACTCCTTCTCTTCGGCATTGGAACGGCACTCTATCCGGCCCCACTCTCCTCAACCTCCCACTTCTGAACTATCACTCTTCTCACAAGTGATGGGCGGACCAACTCCGTGCTGTGGTGATGCACGTTTACTCTCACCTGATTTGTCAGACATATTCTCAAAAGGCGAAAACTTACAAAAGTCAAACTCAGATTTGCCCAGATACATAAAAACTAGAAACTCAAGGCCAGCACGTGGCTGAACCAGCGATTCAGCGAGGCTGTCACTGACGGAGGCCCCTTTCCCCAACGTCGGCAAGCGATAAGAGACTCGGTAAGAGATATACACAAGAGGCGCTTGTACAGAACATGACAATTCGTCGGTTAGAGATAAGCCTCGCTCGGCTGGAGATAGTGCTCGTTACGACAATCGATAGGTCCAGCTCCGAGATTCGGTTCGAATTTCACTGTCCATCACTACCACAACCAGATCGGTAAATATCCTCGAGGTCTATATCCAATAAAAGGGTTCATGTCGGGAGGTGCTTGAATTGTTTGAAAATGCACTCTTCACACGTGCCTGGTTCTTCAAAAAGCATCCGGTTCCTTCAGCAGGTGGGAACAGAAGATACTTTGGCATACCGTTCATTGCCTCCTCTCCCGTCGACAAGTCTGGGTCCCCTTCGAGGCCTCCATCAGTGGCAGAACCTTCCCCAAGGCGAGAAATATGGAAAAATCGGAAAACTATCAAGTCCTGGAGCGAGGTCTCCTGGCAGATGCCGAAGACGCCACCAACCGAGAACATGAGTTGACCTTCCTCCAAGCCATCAAGCTCTACCCCAAGGCCGTTGGATGGAGTGTCATCATGTCCACGGCGCTTGTCATGGACGGCTACGACACCAAACTCATGAGCTCCCTCATTGGGCAGCCTGCGTTCCAAAAAGCTTACGGCAATCGTCAACGCAACGGGTCCTACCAGATTCCCGCACCGTGGCAATCAGGACTGTCCAACGGGTCCAACGCGTGTCAGATGTTGGGTCTGGTCATAGGTGGATATCTCAGCGAATGGCTTGGGCTTCGGAAGACGATGATGAGTGCTTTGCTCATCGTCCCGTGCATCATTTTCATCCAATTCTTCGCACCTAGTCTCGCCGTCTTGGAGGTCGGACAAGTTTTCCTCGGTGAGTGTCCTTTCCAGTCCTCATGAGGTGGTCACTGACGTCTCTATGGGCATTCCTTTGGGCATGTTTCAGACGGTGACTTGTGTCTATGCCATTGAGGTGATGCCCACGCACCTTCGTGCTTACCTGACAAGCTATGTGAATATGTGCTGGGTGAGCATCACACGTCTCGAGCGCGAGGGCGAATACCTGATATGTTTTCAGGTCATCGGTCAGCTCATCGCTACTTGCGTCCTTCGTGGCTCCTTGAATCTGTCCAGTCCATGGGCGTACCGTGTCCCTTTTGCCATCCAGTAAGATTCACGGGATGTCCAGATACAGCGAAGTAGACTGACAAACATACAGGTGGTTCTGGCCCATTCCTCTGATGATCGGAGTCTATTTCGCACCCGAATCTCCCTGGTGGCTGGTGCGCCAAAATCGGCCGGAAGAGGCCAAAGCCGTCGTTCGTCGACTTACCTCTCCTCAAAATGTGGACTTCGATGTCGACAAAAACGTCGCCCTGATGGTGCTCACGACGGAGCACGAGCGTGAAGTCAACGCTCACACGCAATACTCGGCGTGCTTTAGGGGATCTGACCTCCGCAGAACCATCATCGTCATCGGCTGTTATTGCATGCAGGTTCTCAGCGGCTCGACCTTGCGGGCGTACATGACATACTTCTTTCAACAGGCCGGGTTGCCCACCGACCAGTCGTTCAACATGTCCATCGTGGGGTATGCGCTTGGTCTGATCGGGGTTATTGTGGCCGTAAGTCTGTGGCTTCCTTCTCTTATCGATCAGAACGTCTCGTTCTCATATATTCGTGCAGTGGTCCTTGATGCCCCATGTGGGCCGACGTACGCTGTTTATCTGGGGCCTTACCGCCTTAGCAGGGATCTTCATGATCGTCGGCGGACTGGGAGTTCCTCAGCGAAGTTCGCCGTCGTCAGCCTTGTCCTGGGGCATTGGCGCTCTCCTGCTGGTATCTGTGTTTGTTGCCGACGTCACCGTGGGTCCTGTGTCATACACGCTGGTCTCTGAAATCCCATCCTCACTCCTCCGAGGCAAATCGGTGGTGATTGCGCGCTTTTCATACGCCGCCCTCAATATTGTCGCCAACGTGATCACACCGTACCAGCTGAATCCCTCTGCTTGGGGGTGGGGCGCGATTTCGGGATTCTTCTGGGCCGGCTCTTGCACTCTCGGGCTGACATTCACTTATTTTTTCATCCCGGAGCCCAAGGACCGGACAACGGCAGAGCTGGATCTTTTGTTCGAGAAGAAGGTTCCGACACGGAAGTTTACACAGGCCCAAGTCCACTTGTCCGAGGTTGCAGGAGAGAACAGGATCGCTTAATGTGTCTGGAAGAAAGATGGTCGACGGCGAGGCAGAATGTTTCGAATTAGGGCACCATATAGGAGACAGATGACAAACTTGATGGAAAAACTCGTCACTGGAGCCCAAGAAGGTATCCAGATCGTCATCATGGAGAATGTGAGAGTTTCTTTGCTGGATCCATCGAAGCACCTTCTCGCTATCCCAGGTGGGGATTGTAGGTAGGTCCTGACTGCTTAGCACAGTCCTCTCGGGCCGGACTCGAATGAGGTCATGGCGACTGGCGTTCGCCTCCGCTTGCCGGAAGGGTTAAAGCGATGGTAATCGTCTGAACGAGGACCAGAGCTTGTGAGGCCAATGAACGGTGATGGGCTGAGCAATATGAGTTGGTTATTATTGCTCTCTAAGATGGTGCCGACAGTGGTGTTGAGGTTGCCAGATTTCCCCACCCTCGAGCCGCCAAGACCTACAGGCTGGAATTGTCCGCAATAACAAGGACTGGGTATAATGTAAAGCAATGATTTGGCCACTAAACAGAGTAGAGTCTACCGACTATTAAGATCTATCTGGCACCCGGATCCCCACGGCACACTTCACTCCCCACGTGCCACATCATGGTCGTCGCCTTCATGTCACAGTCATTCCTTTCCCTCATTCCTTCGTGTGATGAACGTTGCATTGCAACTGGAACATTCATAGTCTATATCATTGCCGATCTGTCCTGCTGCTGGTTGGCTGGGGCTCGGCGATTGATTTTCAATAGGGAATCGATGCGGTTGGCCGGTTGGCGGGTTGGTGGTCGAGGACATCAGGCATGTTATCAAGATGGAACGTGGTTCTGTGCATTCTGCGACGCCGCTGCCGCTCTCACCGGTGCAAAGTAGGGGTGTGCCATTGCTTCTTTGGCCGTGAGGCGTTCCTAAAGATGGTCAGCTTACGTCTGGGGGAGAATTCCGGGACACACCGACCTGATGGTCATATCGGAGCAGTTTGTCGAGGAAGTCGATGGCTTCGGGGCTAATGAATCGTTGATTCTCGGCATTGACAAAACTTTGCCATGGCTTCTTCGGGAACCGGCTGAGAATATCGTCATATTGTGCATCCAGTTCGATGTCGTAGCGGTCAAGGTATTCAAACAGTTCGTCGGTGCCGAGAACTTTGGCGATCTTGACTAGTTGGTCCGAGTTGCTGTTTCCATGGAAAAAAGGCTCTTTGCGGAAGATCATGGACGCAAACATGGCGCCGAGCGACCACATGTCCAGGGAATAGTCGTACTCCTGATAGTCGACGAGCAGTTCTGGCCCTTTGAAATAGCGGGATGCCACACGGACGTTGTACTCGGTGCCCTGGTGATAGAACTCGGCCAGGCCCCAATCAATCAACCGGAGCTTCCAACGTCAGTATCGGGCCCATGAACGGAGTCTCATCAGCTGACCTTTCTCTTTTCATGGTCAATCATGACGTTGTGGGGCTTCACATCTCGATGCATGATACCCTTGCTGTGACAGAAATCTAGGGCCTTGAGCAGTTCGTAAATATAATATCGGACGTCGTAGTCCACAAATCGAGGATACAGCGTCCGGAAGTCGGTGTTGTTGACGTTCTCAAAAATCAAACTCGGCGTCTTGCTCTGACTGTCGCGCACCACGTCCAACAAGGCGACAATGTTCGGTCCTCCCGACAGGTTCTGCAGGATCTTGATTTCGCGCTTTATTTTCTTCTTCTTCACCGGCTTGAGCACTTTGATCACACATTTCTGATAGTTGACGATGTTGATGCCTTCAAAGACTTCTGAGTATTTTCCTCGCCCTGCCACGCCGTCAGTGATCGATTCCGATGACGGCGACATCCCACCACTTACCGATCTTCCGCACGATTTCGTAGTTCTCCAGAACCCCCCAGGAGATAGATACCGAGTCGTAGTCCCAATACGACCGCGGCATATTAGCGTTGACATCGGCATACACTCGCGCCATGGTTGCGGTCGTGGAGTTGGGTCATGCGCCGGAGGCAGGCTCTCCTCGTTCTAGGACGCTGCTCGCATCCGACTCCGAGATAATGCTGGCGGAGCCGGGGTGGAAGGACGAGGCAAATCCAGTCTCGGATGGCCCGCGGACCTGATCTGGGAGAAATATGGTCGGAGGTCAACGTGCTTGGGTTATGGCCTTCCGGGCGCACCGATTCATGTGCACCACGCTAGCGGATATGATATGCGGGGCCCTAAGGACCACACTGAGTATCCTCCATCCTTTCCCGTGACTGACCTCTTCTGCCCGTCTGGATACGCTCGACAGAATCTCGGGAAGCAACATGCCCGAGCGGAAACAAAGAGAGGTACACGGCAGTGTCCTCGCGTGCGACGATGCCTTTTCACGACCTTAACGTGGCGTATACGACGAATCATGCCGACCTCTCCTCCACCTTGCTGTTTCACGCCGAACTGGGATATTCGGTGGTCGCCATCGCCGTCGGAGTGGCGGGGAAGTTGCCGTCGGTGCCTCAGCCGGTCCCTGTCTCGTCATTGACAGTGCCCCAGTCGATGACCATCTTGACGCGACTCACGTTGACCATCTCGGACGCCAGTCAGAACCACCGGCTTGCGTCGCTGCAACCTCACTACGACCTCATTTCTCTACGCCCCACGACCGAAAAGGCCTTCCAGCTCTGCTGCAGTTCGCTCGAGTGCGACCTGATTTCACTCGACTTGAGGCAGCGACTCCCTTTCGTTCTGAAGTTCAAGACCGTCGCTTCGGCGCTGCAGCGGGGAGTGCGGTTTGAAATCTGCTATTCTCCAGGCATTGCCGGGGGGAACGACGGGCGGAGGAATCTCATCAGCGGCGCGGCGGCGTTGATCCGCGCGACAAGAGGAAGAGGAATCATTCTGAGCAGCGAAGCCAAGGACGCCCTGGGAGTCCGTGGACCATATGACGTGATCAACCTGGCGCAGGTGTGGGGCTTGGGTCAGGAAAGAGGCAAAGAATCGCTTTGTGAAGAGGCCGGCAAAGTGGTCAGACTGGCTGGTCTGAAGCGGACCAGTTTCCGCGGGGTCCTTCATGTCCTGGAAGGAGGCAACCACCGTCTTCCGGTGGTTGAGAAGGTTGGCAAAAGTGGTCCCAAAGCGGTGGCCAGCGAGCCGAATTCTGCGGCCCCTTCCGACCGGGAAACCAGCACGGGCGCCGAAAGGGATATGGGAGCGTCCAGCAGCGTCAAGCGGAAAGCTTCAAGCAGTTCGATCACGGTCCAGCAGAGTCATACCAATGCGGCCGAAGATGACGGCCTTTCCAAACAGGAGTTAAAGCGACGAGCAAAAAAGGCGCGGCTGGAGGGGAAAGGATGGCCCCACAATGGTCATGTCAAGGGCTCAACTAATGGATTTCCTATCAAACATCAGGCCCTGAGCCTGCCAAAGAAGAAAAACTAAGACTTGTCAATTAACTCCTGCCCATTTATGTCAACAGGGTCGGCACCGCAATTCTCTTCAAGATGCTCAATGTGGCCGCGTTATTCAACGAGAGTGTTGCGATGTCATAGGTGGTCTGTGGCGGAACAGCGTCTGCCGCGGGAATGCTACTCAATCCTGGGCTGATGGTGCCGGTCGTGGTGAAAGTGCTGCCATCAAACGTGGACGAGTCGGCCGACGTGGACGAGCCAGCCGACGGGGGCGCGGTGAAAAAGGAGCCTGGTGAGTCTGCTGACGCGGTCGTGCTGGTCACAATCGCAGGAGCCCCGGTCGTCACCCCCGTCAGGAATGCCTGACTGGCCGGAATGGAGGACAAGCCGGGTACGAAGTTTGGATTGAAGGACGTGAAGACGGGGGCGGATCCGTCCGGGAGAATCGACGTGCTCAGGCCTTGAGCGTCTGCCAAACAGCTTGAGATGGCACTCAGAACGTCTGGAGGCGGTCCCGACGCATATGCGGTCACGACAGATGTCGCCGTACAAGGAGCGACGGCGGTGATGGTGACCTGCTCCCCGTCAGACCTGCACAAAACAAGGGATCGAGAATACACTCACGGTAACTGTTGAGGCCTGCGCGTCTGCGGGCGCTTGATACAAAGTGGATGTCATGGTCATGGTCACTGTTTGGACCTCGTTGTTTTGATTGCCATATTGATTGTTGTTTTGGTTGCCGTTGCTTTGGCCTTGTCCATTATACTTGTTGAAGCCCTCTGACGGTGAGGCATCGTAGTTTCCCGGACCCGCCCAGGCCTGCCAGAGGTCAGCATCACATCAGACTCTTTTATGAGGACCATCGTACTTGCGCCAGGCAAGCTGCCAAAGCCGAGAGGCTGTAAAAAGAGCGAAAGGCCGGCATCGCAATAGAAGCTAAGGAGCGCAATACAAACGGGTTTTGCCTTCCCCAAAACACAAATTTGGGTTGGCGCACGCAGTCAAGGAACGAGTGACACGGAGGCAGGGAGGTAAGGAACGGCGAACAATGAGTTCCTAAATGGACATCAGCTGAGAGGAAATGAGAAAATCCCAAAATTGAAGGATGGTGTCTTTTTCGGTGCAGCCAGCATCCGGACCGCGCCTCCAGACCATCACTCTCGTCCGGAACATGGTCCAAAAGCAGCGACTGTGTGGAAGCGGTTGCAGACGCTGGCCACGAGATTACCATTGGTGGAATGCATATCCAAAACGTGTGATGCGACGTGGAGGTCTTCACAGAGGTCTCAAGCCTCGAGCTCGCGGGGTTGGGCCCGTTCTCCAGGGACAGGTTGAGGCCAAACGTGTGAGAGATCGTTGCTGAGACCGAATGCGTTTCAGAACATGCGGCGCCTACCCAGTCGGGCAGCCAAGTCTCGACCATCCATCGCGGCCGGTCGGTTAACAGATCGGCCAGACCTATTCGCCAGTGTCCTGCGGCTCCTTCTGGAATCCATCCTATACACTGGTAGAGTCGAATCTGGAATTCAAGTGGAAACGGTGGAGGTCAGGGAGGTCTTGGCATGCTCCGCCCAGCTCCGAGATCACTCCAGCTACCCAATTCGGACAGTCCAATCTTTCGCTTGTTCAAGCGTGCGACTACAACAGTCTCTGCGGGCTTCAGACCTCGATAACGGGTCAACTTTGGTCATGGCCCCTGGCAGGCTGTGCTTCGCTTCCCCATTTGGTTGTCGAACCATCACTATGCCCGACACGGACCTAGCAAAGTCCCCAGTGCTTCTGTCCGTCTGGTGGACAAGAAATCAGGACCTCGAGATTTCGAGGTGACACGTCATCAGGAAAGATGCGCCCTCAATATGTGCTTCCGCAAATGTCCCTCGGCTCCGACGCTTGAGGCCAGTGGTGTCGACGACGACCCGCTATCAGGAAAATGCTGAATGTCCTGGCTGTCTGTCTGCCTGGTGCTCTCTGCCATGAGATCAATCATTTGATGAGCATTGGCAACCTCCCAGTGCAGTCTCAGATTATATGTCAGACGTTCACATCATGTCGCCTTTCTCCACAGATATCGGCTCCACTCGGCTGTCACTAGCGTCATGTCGCCTGCTGGTCGGTCAGCTCGACGCCGTATACAGTGGACCTTCGTGTTTATGCCTCCAGTCGACGTGTGGATCCCAGACAGATCGGTTTACAAAGGCCAGTTTCGCGACCTTCATTAGTCTGGAATCGCCCCACTTTGTGCCAGCCATGCCCACGTGGCATTGATAGCCATTTGGTTATTGCCCAAGCGATGGAACGGGACGGCATTCGACGTCCTGAGTCAGGAATACCCGTTGAAGTGATGTTGTTGATTTGTCTAGTGGATTAACGTGTTACCTCGAGACTGGCGATTGATTCTTGTAGGCAATGGGGCCATCGCGTGAATGGCCATCGGCCGGTTGACTTGCATCACCCCGTGTCTTTGTGCACTGTCGGCAGAATGCTAGGATCCCTCATGCTCCTCGGTTGCAGACTCTGTCGGTCCGCTGCGTCGACCGCGGTCTGTTCCCGGCAACCCTTGATCGCCACAAAGCTGACGAGCGCGAGGCCAAAGGCCAGTCCCACGGCCGCGAGGGTGGCATTGACAGGCGTGGGATTGTCGTCAAACGCGTCGTGCACGAGGGCCTGCAGTGCCGACTAGCTGAGGTTGCAGATCTCCGATAACGAGATGATCGTACTGTAGACGGTGCCGAACGTCGCGAAGCCAAAGACTTTTGCCCCGTAGTCGCTAGATGGAGAGACGAAGGTCAGCAGAGATGGAGAACCAGGGGGAGAGAGGAAGGAGGGAGAATATACTCACGAGATGGCCGAGTAGTATAAGTGTCGGAATAGGACAAAGAGAATGATGTTGGCGTACGCGGCCCAGAGAGCAGAGATCACGCTGAGGATACTGATGGCGACAGGAGCATGACGGTACTAGTACCATCAAGTAAAAGGCCGATGAAAGGAACCGTGGCAACCCCTCCGATGGGCAAGGCCAGATCGAAGAATTGATTCAGGCGTGTGGTTTTCGAGTCCGAGTCAACATGTAGCTGTACTGAGACCAGAGGGTCGCGATGAAAAAGTTGAACCGGATCATCTGCACCACGGTGAGCAGACATATCAAGACGAACCACGGCGTCTGGATCTGCTTTAACGCGGCCGACCGTGCAGCACGCCCCATACGCCGCTGGTCACCCTTTTTTCACCCTCTCTCCTCGAATGCCCCCTCTGGTCGGCTTGAGTGCCCAGCAAGTCAGAAATGTCGGCTATGGTGCGCTCACGGTCATCTCGTCGTGCCGACTGGACACGCCAGATGTCCATGTTGATCTCGAGTTCATCGTCCGAATCATGCACGTCCTGAGCAGCGTTCTTGGCTTGTTCCATCTGGCCGTCCAATCCATCCGCGTCTCATAGGTCCGAGATGGCATAAACGTGACCTGGCAGAGGAAAATAAGGGCCGGCACTGTTATATATGCAAGAAAGAATTGATTCAATCCGAGGCGGCCGTCGGATGCTTCGTACAGGAGGCGGAAGACGAGAAACACGGCCCCCAAGCGTCAAAAGCTCCCGTGACGAGGGCCAGGATGAGTCCCTGAAATCGAGGGAAGGCATTGGACAAGTGGATGGATGGAACAAAGATAAACGTACCACCAAAGGCCGAGAGAAAGCGGCCCAAAGCGTAGGCATCAAAGGGAAGCCCGGCCGCAATGGCCATACACAAGGTTCCCCAAAACAGGGGGTGCGGAACCGATGATTCCGTAAAAGCGAGGCCTATGACGATCCAGGAGGTTGCCAACCAAGAGCGCAGAGACGTTCGTGGTCATCGAGGCGATATTGAATGTAAGGTTGAGCCTTGGTTGAGAGTCAGTGTGCCGTAATAACCCGGAAAAGAAATTGGGCAAAGCCGTACCGCAGATCTTGCACGTAGCAGACGGGAACATCATCTCGGATCTCGTCTGCTGTGCAGAAGTTTCGGTAGACTGCTCTTTGACCAGCACGGACGTGGGAGCCGCAAATCCAAAGGTGATTCCAGATGCCAACACACATGAAACAACGCCAACAGCGACCTGTGCTTGTCGGAGTCATCGACCCAGCCAGACTGCTCGTATACCGTACCTATCCGGATCTTCTGTAGAACTTTGTGTGCGCCGACGGCCTAATACCTCTCGGAAAGCTGGACTCCATGCTCAAGCGGCGTCTCCTCTCCAGCTGCAGACTGGCAGTATCGGGCTCGCGATCGAGGCCCTCAACGACAGAGACATGCTGGGCCAGAGACATATCTGTCGATTCTGTGTCTGCCGATTCTGTGTCTGCCGATTCTGCATCTAGTCGTGTGGTTGTTTCGGCCTCTGCCCGTGCTGGCTGTCTCTATGACCTAAGGAGAGCCTTGGGCGGCAACAGTCTTGTTCTAGCCCAGTAGGACCAATTCTAGCTACGTCACGTGATAGATCTACAGCCCTACATATCGAGTTTGGCATTCCAACAGAGGCAGGATAGGATCCTACCAATACGTCGACCCTAAAGGCTTTTATTGACGCCCGGTTGATATGCTGGGCATCTGGACACAAATTGGACATCCTCATGTCATTCGAGGCCAAGAGACATGCTTGGGGAACAATACCAATAAAATCTACACCGGGTGGGCGTCCAAACTTGGTCTGCTCTGTTGATAGAACCGCACCGAAGAGACCGTGAGCTTTGAATTCGGTGCCAAATGACTACAACAGCCAGAGACATCGGTCGGTGTTACATCAGGTCCCATATACTACAGTTGGACGAGGAATGCGTGGGAGGCGGATACCTCCTTATGCTCTAATGTGGCCGCTCTCGACGACATGACACTCCACACAACGAGCGGCGCTGGTTGCCAGGTGACAAGAGCTAGCTTTCGCTTCTGGCTTGCTCAGGTCGAGTCCTCATCGCCGGGCGACACGCATCTCATCACTCGTGCATGGTCAGGGCCTCAGTCTTTGCCACGACTTTCTTCATATCCACCATCTTGGCCACTTCGGTCGCCAAATCTGATATCTTGACCAGTACGCCATCCTTGCGTGCATGGCCCTCTGGCAAGCCCATTTCCTTGAGCCTGACCTCTCCCCTCTTCTGCTCGTCTTCGCCCAATATCACGGCCAGAGGCGCACTGGCCGTCTCGGCATTCTTGAATTGTGCCTGGAGCTTGGGCTTCTTCTTGTAGGTGAACTCAGCCTTGAAGCCGGCATCTAGCAGCAGCTTGGTAATGGCGATGCGCTGCAGGGGCATGCCGTCGAAACCGCCCCCCCCGAAAGCCATGACATACACGTCAGGGGCCTGCGAAGAGACGTATGAGAAGGTCTCGCCCTTGGCGATCCGCGCTTTGGTGATGCTGAATATCCGGTCGACGCCAAAGCTCACCCCCACACAAGGCAGGTCCGCGTGTGGCCTGAACCGCTCAACGAGGTTGTCGTATCTTCCGCCGGCGGCGACGGATCCCACACCGACCGACGGGTCATTGGACCTATCTTCATCCTCGTCCACCGCTTTCTTCTCCTTGCCGGCTTTCTGATGCTCCTTGGTCGATGCTGTGCCGTTGGCCGTGGCCGTCGGGGCGGAGCCTTCGGTGATAACTTCGTAGATGACGCCCGTGTAGTAATCGAGGCCTCGGGCGAGCGACAAATCAAACGAGATCTTTTCTAGCGCTCCCCACGCACTCAAGTATTCCATCAGAGTACCCATCTCCTCGATGCCCTTCTTGGCTTTTGCGTTGGACTGAAGACTTTCGTCTTTTTGGAGCTCTTGGAGCAGTTCTCTTCCGCCCTTCCTCGTCACGTACGTCCGGATCCGGTCTGCGACGTGTTCGTCTAGTCCCTTTGCTTCGACCATTTCTTTCCGGACTTCGTCCCACGGCAACTTGTCCAACTTGTCCACCGCACTGCTGATGGTTCTGATCTTGTCCTCGGGCACACCACACACTTCAAACATGCCGTCTAATATTCTCCGGTCGTTAATCTTGATCGTGTATCGGCCGGACCACTCCAGCGTCTCAAAGACCTCGACGATGATGGCAATGATCTCCGAGTCGGCCATCATGGGGTCGCTGGGGCCCGCAAAGTCGATGTCGCATTGGTAGAACTCTCGCATCCGGCCTTTGGCGATCGCAGGCTGATCTCGCCGGTACACTTTGCTGATGGCAAATCGTTTGTAGTTCTTGATGTTCGCGTTCATGGCCAGCCACCGCGCAAACGGCACGGTCAAGTCGTATCGTAACGACAACAGCTCCCCGCCCTGGTCTTTCAGGTCGTAGATCAATTTCGAATCCTCGCCATATTTGCCCTTGAGCACTTCCTCTCTTTCAAACACCGGAGTGTCGAGCTTTTTGCCCGCGTGCTTTCGAAAGACGCGCGATATTTGTGCCAGGATATCTTCGAGGAGGTCGACGTCTTCCCCGGACCAGTCCCGCGTTCCCTTGGGGTTTTTGATCAGTTCCTGCTTCTTGTCTTTGTCTTTCGCCATGCTGCTGTGGGGACGAGGGAAGTCGGCCAAGAAGAATAATCTGCTACAGTCTCTCTGAACCTTTCTCCGTGCTACCACGGATTTGCTGGAAAGCGCGCAGATACGAAGCAATGCGCGCATGCGACTTGTGTGGTTGTGGCTGCGGTCGATGTGGTTCTAAACATTTTTGGCTACCAGGAATGCGGTTGGAGTCATAGTAGATTGCGGCTCAGGAACGTGTCTTGGCGGGGCAGTACTCCTCGACTTCCGGTTGGCGATATAGGCGAGACGGCTTACGAGATCATCACAGCAAAGTTATTGTTTAAAAGCAGCTTCAATTTCACCAGACTTGACGACGGTACAAAGAACCACATCAACTTCTTGACCTGGCCTGACCAGTCATCGTCGGCTACCTCAATGGACGACCCCGGGGAGGTAACGTCCCATTGCCTGCCGGCCTGCATGCCTACATGTGTTGCCCGACCCTCCGCTGCGTCTACCATGTTGTCGAACCGGAAAGATGGCCTGGACTGTGATTGCCGCGCTGTGGGCTACGCAGAGCACTGCCAATGATCCCTGCCGCGGGGCTGGCGTTGTTTTGACCTCTGCTGCTCCCACTTCCCTTTCGGCCATTCAGGTCATACTCGGTCGTCGACGGCATGGGCGGTATGGGATCCGCGTCCTCGAAGTCGGCGGAGAAGTTGCTCATGCCGCCAGCCGACCTGTTGGTTTCAGATCGCGGTCGGCGGTGATCCGACGGCAGGGTCTTGGCATAGGCGAGGAACGGCGAGCCTTGACTGTTGTCGGTAGCGATAGGACTGTTGGGTGCGACGGCCTGCAATGTGCCAAAGGCGAAAGAACGAGTGGGCTGGGGGTGAGGACGGGTTCCGGGAAGTTCGCCTTCCGGGGTGAGAGGACCAGCGCCGTTCTTCAGCAGCATCTGACGTTGAAACAAGTCTTGTCGTTCGAGGGCGTCCAGCTCGCGGCAATTGGCCTCCCAACGCACGCGGGCATTGCGCAGCTCGTTCTCCAAATAGCTGATTTGGTTGCTGATCTCGGCCTCGCGCCGCTGCTGTTCTGTCTGCTTGGCGGCAGACTCGGCCGCTCGTCGTTCCTTCTCATTGAGGCCTTGGGCATTCGCTTGCGTGATGCGATCGTGCTGCTCGGTCAGCTTGGCATGTCGACCCGTCAGCCGCTCCTTTCTCGACGTGATGGTGTTCAGCTCGTTGTTGACACAGGACAGATCGTGGCTGGCCGCGGCTTTGGCTTTGGAAAGCGTGTCATTCACCTCGGCCAGGAGTTTGCTTTGCTGCTCATACGCTTCTCGGCGGGTATTGTAGTCGTCGGTGTCGTCATCCGGTGTTGAGGCCAGATCTTCCAACGCCGCTTCGATCTCATGGGTCGCGTCCTCGGTCTGCCGGATGGTGCGCTCGGCTTGTAACAATTTCTGCCGCTGCTTGGTGTCGTCGCTGCTCGACTTCAGCCGCGTGGCGAAGCTCTCCACCTCTCGCTCCACTTTCGCCAGCGAGGCTTTGTGCTGGCGCCGGACCTTCGTGAGCCGGCTGCGCGCCTCGTTCAATTTTGCTTCGGCCGTCGAGATGGTGCTCTTCAAGGTCGTCGTGGGCGACGACGGCCGGGTCGGTTGGCGCACCGGGGCCGGCGCCAAAGAGAGAGGGACGTCTTTGTCCTGAAGCGGGGGGGTCTTGACCATGACCGAGGCAAACTCTTGGTCGTCGTCCCCACGATTGAAGGAGCAGGTATAGGTGCAATTCGGGGCCAGGCCGGAGATCTCACCGGTCCACTGAGCAAGCGAGTTCGGGGGACGGCCATCATCACATCGGTCAAGCGACACCGAATGCCATTTGGCGCCATTGATCCGCACGTAAAAGGGTTTGCAGTCTCCGGGGAGCGCGGCCTCTTGGTCGTGGTCAGCGGAGGGAAGATAGTTGGCTTCGAACTGGATGGACGAAGGATCGACGTGTGTCACCCACACCAGATCGGGATGGGTGGCGTCAGACAGGGCGGTCTGGGGTCCCCCGTTCGGAAGAGCTTTGTTGTGCTCGACCTCACGCAACACGTGGACCTTGGTGCTGGCGAGGGCCGCCCAGAAGGGTTGTCGACTCCGGACATGGTTTGCTTGTCGCCGGCGCTTCTTCGCGCTGGGCCCTTTGTCTTTGCCCTCCTTGAGACTGGGGGTGGGGGGGGGATAATCAATCCCCGAAGAAGTACCTCCCCCCGACACGGCATCGACGGCCGATGCTTCGGCCACACTCGATCCTGCCGAGGCTTCGGTGTCGGCCCGTTTGGATGATGACTTGGGGTTGATCGGCGTCTGAGCATTGGCGACCCTCCGGCGAACAAAAGCCATAAACGCTTGACTGAGGATGTGGATTGCAAAGAGACTGCGAATCTTGGAAGGAGGTCCGGGGCTGTCGCCAAAGTCGGTATCCGCGGGCAAGTAGGTCGCCAAATCCGCGAGCCGGGTGTGAGAAAGCAGGTCCATGGGCAACACCAGGTTCGACACCAGAAAGCGACGGACGGCTTTGCTTCGGATGGCATGTAAGAAAAGCACCATCATGAAGCAGATGGCGTTGATGCTCCCATTCTTCCCCGCATTCCCGTTCCCCAGTGTGATGGCGATCTGGGTCTGCGCCAAATCGAGGGCAAAGTTCTGGGCCCAGTTCCAGAGGCAGATCCACAGTCCGAAGCAGATCACGTCCACCACGGCCATGGTGCCCAGAGACGGCGACCCCGCAGATCCTTGGAAAACGTCGAAGAGGGACAGGAACGAGATGGGCGCCAGACCGGCGCCGGGCATCAGGGTCAACGAGGCAAACAAAGCCTGCACGATGGTCAAGACCATCGAGGGCAGGGCCAAGAGCACGATGAGCAGGGCGATGGTGTCGCAGGCCGGCCGGGACTTCAAGATGGTCGCTGCGATCTGGAGGGCCGTCATGTCCTGGGTCGGCTTGCCCTTGGGAGGAGCCATGTCACTGCGTCGTGGTGCCGGCATGGTCGATCCATTTGTCGACGGCCAGCCCGCCGCATGATCTGGAGTCGGCCCGTCCTGAGAGGACTCGGAATCCCTCTTCGTCAGGCCCGGCTGGCTCGGCTTTCGCAACGTGTCCGCTCGGCCGTCAGAGACGATCTTGGATGGGAGGTCGGTCGTGTCAGCACCGGTCACAGACGGTTCGCAGGCCGGGCTGGCAGCGGCAGGAGGCAGGTCAGACGGGATGAAGCCCTTCGCAGCGCCATTGAGGTGACCATTCGATTTCTGCTTGACGATGCGCTTGCCGGGACCGACAAGGCCGGTTTCGTGGCGGTTGTTGTGCTGATGTTTCTTCGCACCGGGGTTTCGTGGCATGAAGGTGTGCCTCCTGTGCGGGCCGCGATCCAGTCAGCTTGGTGACGCCAAACGGTCAACAAGCCAACTGGACGGAAGAAGCAGTCTCAGAAGGATCGAAAAGACCGGGCCGTCGTCGTCCGGGGAGGCTGTCGGCGAGAGTGGTGCGCCTGGAGGGGGTGGTGGAGGAAAGGAATGTGTGGAAAACACCGGTTTCAGAACCAAAAGGCAGACAGGCGCAGTTGAGGCGAGGTGCAGTTCAAGTCTACAGTTGCAAATTGTGGGCACGAGTTGGCGGGCCGGAGGTGGGCCCAAGCGTCAACTTTTCTCGGCTTACTCCTCCAGCCTGCGCCCATGGGCAAGAAGAGGTGGCGGTCCAATAATCATGATGACGCTACCGGCAAAGATCTTCAGCTTTGTGTGATGCTTCCAAACCGCCCTACTCATATTTCTTCTTCTTCCACGGTCCCCCGCGCGTGCGAACCCGTCCGTGGCCGGGTATCTTCTCAAGACCAACGAAGCTAAAAAAAAATAGAGAGGCATGCATAGGGGGCACATCACCACACCGTGGTCGATGGTTGTGGCTAGGAGTAATTATGGGATTGCGGGAAAAAAAACCTGAAACAATCAACACCTCCCTGGCAGGGTCTTCGTCTTTCGCTCGCCAACAGCCCTCAGCTTTTCAGTGCCGGCTAGGGCGGGAAGGACTACCGGCAGCCGGCCCTGATGGCGTCTTAGACCTGCTCGGGAAGAAGGGGGGCAGCGCCTTGCTGGAGGGGTCGCCGAAGGGCCGCCGAGGGAAGCGTTCAAGCATTGCAAGGTAAAGAGCTTGGCTGCAGCCTCACGACTGACCGCCACTATAGACGAATGAGGAGCCCGGTGAGCGAATTCATTGAGTTGTGCTGCTGTGTACCGCTGGGTGCGACGGTGCCGCCGCATCACTGATCCCGCTATCGGTCGATCATCCCGATCATCCCAGATTCACAGGGCGGCGGAGCCTGCGGATATCCAGGTGCTCAACTGAAGTCACAAGTACCGGCATGCAGATTGCGGAGGGCTTGACGACTAACAGTTACTAGCGACTTTGCCCCGTCTCATACTGATCGACTAAGCAAGTCATCATCGGGGTCCAAGCTCACATCCCCTGCTTACTTTATCATCCTCTGGCCACGGACTGCCGAATTGGGCCGCACCACCTGAAAGCTGGTTTGATTCCTCACGACGTGTTCTGGCGCTGGAGATCCCAACCGTCAGCCTTATCCGAGCCGGCCACCAACCACACGTTTGCACGGTCAGATACCGGCGTCCTCCGTCGACCTCGGTCGACCTGACCGGTCATTTTCCAGACATCCGCTCACCTACGGTCGGTGCTGCACCTCTCATGACCTGAATTCAGCGCGGTGGAGGCCGGGTTATTTTAGTTGAAGCTCGCTACTGGCGTTTCGGGCGAAGATCATCATCCTTCACTGCTAGCAACATGCCTGTTCCCGGCGAGAAACCCAGGCCATCAGCACACCAGTCATGTCGACACGTCGCAAAGGAACTCGTGACGTGCACATCATGGCTTCGTGGCACTCCCAAGGTCTTCTTTCGCATCGGCGCGGTCCCAGCTTTGCTGTTCCAGGAATCGGACGCGCTGTTCGATCCAGTTGACCTTGGACAGATTTTCCCGCTTGGCAGCTTCCTGAAGATCAAAGGTGTGCTTGAGTTGCTCCAGCATGAACGGGGCCAAGTTGCTCTTCTTGCCCGCTCTGTAGTCGTACACGACAATGTCCTCGACACACCGGGCCGCCGGTCGTTGTCGCAGTTCCGACACGATCATCACATCCAGGATCATCGACTCGGTCGATGCCGTCGGACGAGAGCGCAACTTGTGGTAAACAGAGATCTTGTCGGGCCACGTCATGGGGAATTTGAAGTCCACCGTGATGCTCTTGAGAATGAGGCCGGTGCCCTTGGAGGTCAACAGGCCTTGCCACGCCTTTCTGTGTGCGGGATCCAAGTAATTGGCAAAGTTGCGGGCCCAGTTACAGCGTCCACTTTCGGCATACCGCACATACTGCACATTGTTCACGTGGCCCATCGAGTCCTGCTCGCCCCAGACGATACTGTGCCTGTGTAGCCCTGCTCTCTTCCGATCCGTCAGGAATCCTTCACTGCCAGCCACCAGATTCCGCCAGTCTTGGGCGAGCTCTCGCAGGACTTGGCCAGCTTCATCGATGAGATTCTCAGGCATGCCAAAGGTGATGCACTTTCCGATTCGTGACTTTGTGTCTGAAAGCCATCGCGGGTGCAGGCTGCGGATTCCATTGGCATCGTCGACCGACGTCGGAGGTCTGCGAGGAGAGTAATGTCTCTTAATCGAGGAGATTCGACCCCTCGTCGCGCATAGGCGAGCGGTGCGCCAGCCCAGATGATGTGGGATCATGTTAGCAGCGCATATCACACTCAATGACTCCTTAAGTGCTTTGATCGCCGGGAAAGCTTTTGGGATCCATCTTTGCCGAGGTCCTGCCGATCGTCGGCCGGATAACCCGACATGGTCCAGACGTCCAGGTATGAAGGCGCTCCCACCCGATCATGATCCAGCGTGAGCCAAACACGAAGAATCTGGCCGTCGTGCGTCGAAGATGAATCCCGAACTCCGGAGACAGGTAATCAATATCTATAAAGGTGGGAACGTGCATTGTGACGCTGTCGAGTGGCGGAGCACCGGTCATGGTCATGGCGCTGATTGCGGCAGAACTCTTAGAGATGGGCAAGCACTATCCCTTGGGCTACGATTACTTTCGACCCCGGCTTCACAAAGCTTTCAAGTCACAGGCTCACCTGGAAGACGAGGAACAGATTCGACAAGGCATCAAGCGCGCGGAATATGTCAAGAAAGAGATCGAAGCCCTCTACTTTCTCAAAAAGTATCGGTCAATGAAGCAACGGTATTCGTGATACAGTCACGGGTATGGTCGCGATTCCAAGTCGACATCGAAGCCGCAGAATTCTCCGTTTCATGCTTCTGCTCTGAGATCGAAGACGCCCTCTACAGTCGTGTGGAAGTTTACTGAAGGGAGCGGGCATGCCATCTCGACCTTCAGAGAGGACTGACCGCGCAGTCTGCATGCCACGGGAAAGGCTTCACGAGGGCCTTCAGGGAGTTCTTGGTATCAGCGGAATCAGAGTTCCCAGACGCGAGGACTCCGACGACGGCCGAGGGACTGAGCGCGTATGCAGAAGTGATGGGGAAGGCCGACCAGATCCGAATGCTTGGTCGTCGTGCAATGTACCAGCCATCCTGGACCTGCGAGCCAAGTGAGTCACGATGAAGAGGACTATCACAGCCACGTCGCAGAGACCGCAACCATGACATTCTGAATATCTCGCAATACACTCGTAGAAGAGAAAGTGGCCAGGATGGTCTAATCAGAGATAAACCTGGTTGTTGACATCCCATTCACCACTCCCCGTTCATCGAGCACCAACAGAATGGTCCAGATCTCCTCCTGGGCTTGGCGTGGCTGTCAATTGCCTTTGCCTCCGTCTGCGCAAAGCGGCTTCGAGCACATTCGTCATTCGCTCCGCTATATCTGTCTCCCAACAATACCATAGTACCGTTGAATCGACACTCTCGGACGCTCTCGGACGCTCTCTGCGACGACTACTCGCTGCACGTGCGTGGCCAGTTATTCCTGCACAGTTCATCGCACGACCAGCCACGCCATTCCTGGAGGATCTGCCGCCAGAGGACAAGTGACAGCTCGACAAAATCTTGGGGGCCCCGAGCCGCAGAACTGTGTCAACTCGAGTTGAGCCGTCGGTTGTGGAGCTTTGCGCACAGTCTCATGTACAAGAAACGCAGATTGTGCACGACCTCGACCCTTCTCTCCACCCGACGAACACGGCTCCATTCCCGCCCACCTCCACGCTCACCTTGCGCGACGGTATTACCTCTTCCGGGACGTGAAAAACAAGCGGTACTGCCTCGATAGATGGCAGATGGTGCATTCCGGTTCCATCAGCCTGGACCCGGGCCGTTTTATCCCTCGCAGCACACCAACCCGCGGAACCATACCCGAGCTTCTTCACCCCACGGCAGCCGAAGACCGTTCAGCAACGACACGCCTTCTCCCTCACGGTCGCCGGTGAATGCCGGTATGACGCACAACTTCAATATGTACAGTCAAAATGGGTATCAGAGTCAGCACAACATCATGAACGGGGGTCAAAATCATCAGAGATACGGAAACTTGCACATGCCCAAGTATCAGCCAGGCCATCACGGACACCACAACGTCAACCAGCATCACAATCAACCCCATCACGGAGGACAACTCGGGCATCAACACAATATCTCTGCGGGCACATTTCAAGGCGCCGGCGCCCATCATCCTGGCTACGGCCATGAACATATGCAAAATGGGAATGGGAATGGATTCCACCCCGAAGAGGCCGAGGAAGTCGATAACGAATACTGGCGGGAACAAAAACACTACCTCGACGAGAGCAAGGACCTGAGCGGTCCCAATCAGCGAGCCAGGACCGTCGCCCATCTTTCCAAAGGTCTCAACTACGTGTCGATAGGAGCGGCCGCGGGGGCCGCGGCAGACGATCTACCGTCCGAGGGGAAGGCGGCGGCGTCGACGGCCCCAGCAAATGGCAAACAGACTTGGGACGAACTCGATCTCGGTGGCCAGGGACTCTGCGCCCTCTCCCCCGTCCTGTTCAACGCGTACCAGTTCATCAAGCGTCTCGATCTGGTATACAATCAACTCGAGACGCTGCCACCCGCGATCGGCCAACTCAAACACCTGGAGCATTTGGACGTGTCCTTTAATCAGCTGACCGAGCTGCCGGAAGAAATTGGGATGCTCACCAACCTCAAACAACTCCTCCTGTTCAACAACCACATCCAAACGCTATGTTATGAACTCGGCTACCTCTACCGGCTGGAAGTGCTAGGCGTATACGGCAATCCGCTGGAGGCAGGACAGCGGAACAAAATCACCGAAGGCGGCACCAAGGCCCTGATCACGTATCTATTGGAAAGTATGCCCGGTAAGTCGCTGGCCTGGACGGATCTTTGGGCAGACCATGCTAACAGGGACCCTTTTCCCCTGCAGAACCGCCGCCGCCGAGGGAAAGAGAATGGCATCAGTTGGAAGAGTATGCCGAAGAGGATACGCCGCAAGACACGCTCAAAGCATTCTCGTACAACATCCTTTGCGAACGATATGCGACGCCGACCATGTATGGCTTCGTTCCGGAAAGAGTCCTCAGCTGGGCCTACCGGAAGACGTTGATCTTGGAAGAAATCAAGGGGATCGATGCCGACATTGTCTGCTTACAGGAACTCGACAAGGCCAGTTATGACGACTTCTTCCGGGCCGAGCTCTCCATCCGAGGTTACAAAGGATACTACGCGCAGAAAAGCCGTGCGGAGACGTTGGGGGAGAACGCCAAATTTGTCGACGGTTGCGGCACCTTCTGGAAGGACAAGAAGTACATGGTCTTGGACACTCAGCATCTCGTCCTCGGCCGGAAGGCGGTCCAGCGACCCGGGGGAAAGGCGTCGGCGGACATGCTCAATCGCGTGTGGCAACGAGACGACATTGCCACCGTGGTCTTTTTGGAAAATCGGGTCACCGGGTCTCGAGTCATCGTCATCAACACCCATATTTTCTGGGACCCCGCGTTCAAAGACGTCAAGCTCATCCAGGCCGCCGTGTTGATGGAAGAGCTGTCCAAGCTGGCCGAAAAGTACGCAAAGCATCCTCCGGCCACGAACAAGCAAGCCTTCCGCTTCTCCGATGCAGAAGACACCGTCAACGACCCATTGCCCGAACCTGGTCCGTCACTCGAGTATTCATCGGCCACCGCGATCCCCATGATCATTTGCGGCGACTTCAACTCGGGCTCCGAGTCGGCCGTGTACGACTTGATGACCAAGAAGGGCATGGATGCCGACCACGCCGACCTGAATGGCCGAGACTACGGCTCGTTTTCTCGTGGAGGGATGTCGCACTCTTTTACTCTCAAGTCGGCCTATTCGGCCATCGGGAGCGACATGCCCTTCACCAATTACACCCCCGACTTCAAGGACAACCTCGACTACATTTGGTATTCGAGCAATTCGCTCCGAGTCATGGGCGTGCTGGGAGCCGTGGATCCGGAATATTTGAAGCGTGTGCCCGCTTTCCCCAATTTTCATTTCCCCAGTGATCATCTGGCGCTGGTGGCCGAGTTCAAGGTGGAGAAGCCACGGAATGTGCAAAAGGTCGAAGCTGACTTTGGGCCGTCGGCCAAAAAATAACGATGTATCAACCACGCGGTGTGCGGTGCAAAGGGGTCTAGGGACGAGGTTTCTGACGTGGCGTTGAGCTTGTGGGGAACGATCATGGCATGGTGGTGCAATCTGGACCTACAGGCTTGCCATTTATACACTCTGGTTTTGGTTCACCGGTACTGGCACTCTCGGGTATGAGGAGAGGGAGGATTGCTTCTCTTTTGACTGCATGCCACGTTTGTCATTGGGCATCAAGTATGCAATACGAGACTTTTACCCGACTCTGACTTTCCCGTCACGGGTCGGTCCAATGCAAAGTGCAGCAGGTCTCGGTCGGGAATAGTTGGCATGAGAAACTCGACGCCGGGACAACCAATAGACAGCGACGAACAGTACCCTGAATGGAGGAGTCTCTTCTAATTACTCTATTCGGCTTCAACAAGGCTGTCCTGCACTGACGGCCCAGCGGTATCATGATCATTTTCATGTTGTGAGGTGGTATTCTTCCGTGTGGTCCAAAACCGCCGTGGTTCATACCCAGCACCAACACAGTACATAGGAACGGTTCTCTCTTCCCATTAAACCAGGCTTGCGGCGAGAAGTTGTTCGCACCATAATTTTAATACAGCGATTGAAATTCCGAGTCGGGTCTCCTCTGTAGAATTTACTGCTGCTGCTCATCGTCCCGCTGCGGCATGCCAATCATTTTCTTCTCCGAGTCTGTCTTCTTCATCCGCTGCCGCTCCTGCAGATCTGCGATCTTCTTCTCCAGGTGCATCTTCTCCTTCATCAATTCTCCCCTCCGATACTCGAGACCCTCGATTCGGCTTCGCACATTACTCTCCGAGAGTGGCTGTGGCGGTTGCTGGTGCTGTTGTAGCTGCTTTTGTGTCCGAGTGGCCTGGAGAGCGATACAAAAGTTAGTAATTCTTTAATGCTGGTCTTTCACATTTCTGTAAACGTTTCTGAGAAAGGATCGGGTCAGATCAGAGGGTTCGTACACTCCGTTGCTGCTCTTGCTGCTCCCAGGTCTTCAACGTCGCGCCGATGAGAGCTCCAGCTCCTGCAATTGCAGCAACGCCAATGGCGTAGACGACAGAGCGACGCTTCAAGAGCGGGGTCCGCTCTGCCTCGCTGAGGGCAGCATGAACAAGGTTTGGCCGCAGTTTATTGGAATTGTTAGAAAGCTTTTGGGGTCTTGCAGACTTGGGCAGGAGGGGACGAGGTGAGGACATAGCAGCTCGTGGGCGCCATTCAGAAGTCTGCGTGCCTTTTCTCTCCAGCGGCCAAAGCGGAGGGAAGATGGGCTGCTCTCTGGGCTTGTCCGCGACTTTTGAGCCAGTGTGACGTGAAGTCACGTGACCTCACTCTCTGGTGCCCCTATGTTCCCAGCTACTATGCTAATTAGTACCGACACGAGATATTAGGATCATTTGGGTCCCTGCTGGCCTTGCTACAACACGTGCCTGACGAGACTGCTTCGAGTGGGTGTAGTGGGATCTGAACCGAAGCACCTCAGCTTGTGCTACCCCCATGCAACCTGGCGGAAGGCAAGGCTGGGATGGAAGCAAGGTGGCGGCCTGTTTACTCCGACCTCAAACCCGAGTTTCCATCTACAAAGCCAGCTCTCACTGATCCCACTGCTCATTCGGTCTGGCAACTTGAAGTACGTTCCTAACCCGTGAACCCTCCAACCCTCGCTCTACGATCTAGACTTGTTGGGAGTCTTGCCCTGGGAGCTTTTGGCATGGCTTGCTACAAAATCAACAAGACCCCACCGCACGCTTACCATTAAAAGTGATTTTCAATGGCAGCAAGGTTCCACACTCTGTGGGATGCATCTCATTCACCAAGACAATGCTCCTATCTCCTGCAGCGTTACAGACACCACAAGTGTCCGCCAAAAAGGCACATCGGGTCAATCCGACTTGGCTGGCTGAGGCTTTCTTTCGCTCTTTGTTCACTTTAATAACTCGAGGTAAAACCAGAGCACAGCTAGCCAGAGGGCGCGGAGGGTCGGTCAGTTGTGACGATAATGTGACGTCCCCGGAGACCACGAAGACATGTTCGACCAACCCGATCCGATCCAATACAAGGGAGTGCCGAAAGACAGCCCAGTATGTAGGCCAGATACGCGTCAAAGGCAGCTTCATAACCGCGGATCGTATTGCTCCACATCACGGCCTGGTTGTTTTGATCTCCCGCACAGTCTTCATTACCTCTTCTATCATGGGATGATTTTGAGACTGGTGAAGTGTCAATGGTTGGTCCACATGCGTCCCATCCCATCCCCTGGTATCCACTATATCTATGACTTCGAACAATAACTTCCTTGTAAGGTCACTGATAACATGGCTTGGAATATATTAGCTTCTTCTCCACACCCCCCAGCCACAGTGGAGTCGGGATAAGATCCAATCTACCTGGTGGCCGCCTTTCGCCATACCTTTGGTATTTCGGGTACAATGAGCACGGCAGATAGGATTGCACAAATCAATCCCAGAGTTTCGAGTATCGGCATCCTCTCTATGTGTCTATATCGACATTCACGGCGAGTTCAAAAAAGATCAGAAAAAAGTCGGCATCGCAGTGGTCCTCATTTGCGATCCAATTCAGCCTCGCTCTTTGAGGCATTGCCAGGGAGGGGCTGTGCGGGCAGTAACAATGAACAATTCGCCCAGAGTCGACTCGGACAATAAGTTTGCATGGGTCTTTTAACGCCTCACCCGAGACCGGCCAAGGGTGCTGGAAGTCTCGTCTCGGCCCTGCTCTACATACTGTTATCGTGTTGGTTAGCACCTGCAAGGTTGACATCGGAGCCGTGCTTTAGGACGTGACCAACAAGACAGGCATATTCTGCTTTGGCCAAAGATGTTTCAGCTGCGGAAACCAACCCTGACCTTTGCCCTCATGTCAGCCTTATTTCACCCCGGCCGATTTCCCCCAACCAACTTGCCTTGCTGTCCGCCAACCACCTGTTTGGCAAGTATCACCGTATCATGTGCTCTAAGCTGCATTGTGTGCCAATCCAATGACAAAGAAGCCTCATTTCATGATCAGCCTGATGAATCACGCATAATTCTTTTAATCGCCCTGACCAGCTCGGCACTTTGATGGACACTGGATCTGGCAAGCTACAGACACTTTTCACCCTCCCAGTGTGTGATCTTTCCGACCTCGCATAGATAGATAAAAATATAGGCCAAGTCCATCCTTTCACGTTGGGTTCGAGGTGGGGCGGAGATCGAATTGCTGCCTTGTCGCCTTGCCAACGGAATGGCTGGGGACCCCATGCTGTTGAGAACTCAGCCACGATTTGATGTGGCACTACAAAGTGTGGCACAGAATTATAAGACCACTCTCATTCAGCGTTCCACAAGTACCAAATTCCATACTCACTCGACTACCAGCTTCCACGAGTTGAATATCATTCGCGCGTTCGTGGTCTGATCTGCCTCGGGTCCGTTCTGCTCTTGTTCTATTGAATAAAATGGAGGCTGGTGATGAGGGAATGACCACGCCTTCTGGTCCCAGTCAATCGAAGGAACCCAATCTTGCCCAGAAGAGTAGGGATGACCGTCTGCTATGGGAACAGCGAATGCGGGATGTCCACTTGACGCGACGATATCGTAAGGTGTCTGTCATCTTGATTTATTGGGAGAAGGAAGACAGGGCGGATTTCGAGAAGGCCAAGGCAGAGGCAAGTCAGTTGTTCACAATACAAGCTTCTTCCTAACAGTGATTAGATCCGTGACTTACACGAAGTGTTTCACACAACCTACGGTTATGCTGTTCGGGAGGCGAGAATCGAAGCTGAGGAGAAAAATCCCCGATCATACATAGCTTTGCAAATCTCCAGGTTTATGCACGAGGAAGACGGTGAAGACACTCTCTTAATTGTATATGCTGCTGGGCATGGCATAGCACTGGACAAGCCTGGCCAACTGCTCTTGACCGGGTAAGTAAGGACTCAAATTTTGACACCACTTTCTGACATCGCCAAGAGCCTGCCGAAACGATCGTTCACTAGATGAGCAGAATTTCAACAACATCGTCTGGAACCATGCGGACCACCTGATCAAAAATGCGAGATACGCCGACCTGTTTCTTATCCTTGACTGCTGCCACGCGGGCCGACTCTTGGACGCTCGGTCGGATCCAATCTTTGAATTTTTGGGTGCATGTCAATCCAGAGAGCGGACCCCTCTACCAGGAGAGCAGTCGTTCACCTCGGCTTTAATCTGGGCCTTGAAAGAGCTTGCCACGTCTGGCAAGCCATTCTTCTCCTCCCAGCTTTATGAGAAGATTAGGAGATATCCTCACAAACAAGATTATCACACGCCATGTTTACACTCGCGCTATCATCAGCCACGAAAGCTACAACTAGAGCCGTTGCGGCAAGACCACAGGACATTGAGTGGCGTGCAAGAAGCTACATCATCAGCTAATGACGCTCAGCCGATGTATGGTTTACGTCTGAATTTCCTTCTCAGCGAATTACCAACGGCCCAACAACTCGAGAAGCTGTCGAATTCCTTGAAGGGCCTTATAAAACACGAAAACAACCCAGTGAGACAGATTGATTGGAATGAATACTTTTCGCTCCAAACTGTTAGACCCAAGGACGTGCATCGAGCTGACCGTGTCGTGGCACACTGGAGAAGCATAACCCGCCCACCACCACGGATCACCGTGGATACTCATAATGCATCACCTGGCCATGGAATATCGACCGGTTTGCTCACACCGGCCCTCAGTGAGCGCACATTTGACGGGACTGACAACGGAAGCCCGATGCGCAGGAGCGAGCCCGTCGAGCCTGTTACAGATAAGTCGACATTTCAGGAAGTAACGACCAAAGTTGCACATCAACACACAGAAGAGAAAAACAGGTTTGGAGCGATTTTGTTCGGAGTCGCTGCAAGTGTTATCCTCGTGGCTATGATACAGAGAGAACTTGGAAGTTTGATTCCCGCCGGACGTTGGTAAATATGTTCACTCACAATGTAGCCCTACACCTTTGGATGCTGGTATTAGAGGTCAAAGGAGTGTTGCTGGAGTCAAATAGAAGGTATTGCTATAATATATAAACAGCCAGGGCCTGCCAAGATCATTTACGTGCCAACACCTAAAAGCTCGGAGTGTGCCTGTGTGATAAGAAAGGTGACGGGGAGGGCAAAAGAATGCGGCTGGGCTAGTGTAAAGATGACCCCAGCTAAAATGGCGTGAGCGCGGCGGCCATTGGTCCCGTAGCTCTCTATGAGGCCCAAACCTTAAGCCGGCCTGGGATGTGATTCGCCGAACCAAAGTTCAATGGGGCCGCAGTCACGAGTTGTAAATCCGCGGGAAGAGCCTCAGCCTGTTGATGTCAATTTAAGTCCTTCAGGCTGACAGGCTTAAGCCTTTTTCTTTAGCCAGGCTCATCCCGAGTTTGCCTGCTTGTACGGCCTCGACGAAATCGTTCAAGTCCCCTCTCACCGGTTTACGTCGAGGCAGTGAACCATGGCCGAAGACATCCAATGGGTAGAGAAATGCTCATGCACATGTTGCCAATCGCAAAACAGATCTGACGTATCAGCAGATTGACCCGCCGCCTGAGCCCGATGACACACGGTCTTCTGTGGATAGAGCGAAAACGCCGATATCTGTACGCCTTCACTTCGATCTTCTTCTGCTTGTGCCTTTTCTACTTACTCGGGAGTAGGAAGTTCAAGAAGTCTATGTTGGCGATGAGGTTTGGTATTGGTATGAAGATGGAAGGAGAAGTCTCCTGATGGTTGTGATTGATGCAAAGTTGCACAACCAGAAATGGTACGTGAAACTAAAAGAAAAAGGCAAGGACCAACCATACGAGAACGGCGGGTTCTACCGCCAGACCATGGTGGAGCTTGCTCAGGTCGGACCGAATCGCCCATGAACCGGGAGTAGGAAGGCATCAATGAGTAGTGACGACGAGGGGTGAGTGGGTTTGCGCCGTGTTGTGTATGATAGCGCAGCTGAGCATTGATCGAATTAATCTGATTATTTGGCCTGGCTTAGACTTGTATTTTGCAACCTGACCTGGGCCGGCGGGCGTCGGGGTGGGGCACCATTATGGCTGAAGATCCAGCCTTACCCTGGGCAATGCTCCTTAAAAGGGCCGCCCTGAGTGTTTTCCATGTCCCAAAGCATAATCTTTTGAACACCGTCAGCCTCATTGAAGATGACAGTCGACGTCGAAAAAGGATCTCCTTGTGAGAACGAAAATAAAACATCCACTGAGCGGCCGTCTACCGCACCGTCCGGTTGGTCGAGTCTGTGGTTCAAAATACCTCAAGCTTGTACTCAAGGCACCGTCCTTGCATGTGACCCTTACTAATAGATAGCAGTGTCGTGCATTGAGAAGGATGAGGAAGATTCAAAAGATTCAGAAGATTCCGGACAATTCATCGACGACCCCAATGAGGAAGAACATAATGTGCGGCGGTGTAAGCACTTCAGGTCATCAATCCTTGAATCTTCATGGTATCCGCTAAATGTGATGGCTGAACAGTGCAAGATTGCCCCAGAGGTTACCCACTGCTGGCAGCATTTCTCGACAGTGACGAAAATTTCATGGTCTATCGCCGATTTGGATTCTTGCACAGTCGGATTTTGTTGAAGAAGCAGGAGCAATTACGTCAGCTTGAACAGAGTCTAGACAGGCTTGACCAACACGAAAATGCAAAATCTTCAAGAAGCCTGGTGACGATGGAGCACTACGATGGCGACGAAGGAAAGGAACGGCGAGAGTTGGAAGAGAAAATAGAACAGAAGCTGCTTGAATATGGTCAGGACCTAAGACCAGACACAGAAACTTGATTAACCTTCTCTCCTAGATGCCTTGCTGCAAAATGCTTTGCAAATGACTCATTGTAGCAAACCATCAGCCAGCGAACATAAAAGCGTCAAGAACTTCATATACAACAGACAGCCTCTCGCTCCTAGCGAACAGGGCTTTGTCCGGTGGAAAGAGGACCTCCTGACTCTGAGACCGGGCCGCGAACATGCCTGGCTTGACAGGTCTGTCGAGACCCTACTCAAGTGGATGCACTGCGATCTTATACAGGTGGGTGGCACCCTGTCCAAACCATGTGATAGTCACAGTGCAGCTAAATACCACCTCGCGCCAGCGCATCTTTTGCTCCAAGGTAGTTTTGCAACCGCGCCCGTCAAACATGGCACTGACTAGGCCAGGATGTTCGCAAGAAGACCGATGGCAATGAAATATATTACTCGCGCGACCGCATCGAAGCCTTTGTTGTCGCTATTATCATGATCATGATTATTGTTCTCCTGGCGGTGCCGATCTATTTCCTATACCACATCACGAGCGCCAACGTGACAGCAACAGGATACAATGCGATCTGTGTGGGCATTTTGGTGGTGTCCACTCTGGCATTTTCTGCCTGCATTTCACTCTTCACTAGTAAGTCACACAAGCAGAAAGTGCATCAGAAGTTTTGATGCTTATCCAATTTACCAGGAGCGCAAAGACACGAAATCCTAGGCGCGAGTGCTGCGTAGGTCTTGACCTGTCTCCGCCGGAATATCTCTCAAACACGCTCAAACTCTTTATAGATACTGCGCCATCCTCGTCGTGTTCCTCGGCAACGTCAATGGCGGCATCTTCGAAACGTCGACGCAATCCTAAAGAAACCCGTCCAACTCTGGACGACTGCTCTTCAAGGGCAATAAAGGAGTAGACCCGTCATGGATGGGGACGTGCTCCTAGTCGATGTGGAAGACGTCAAAGCTGCAACTAGTCTAGGTGGTCGGCGTTTTCGAAATGTGACTTGGGAATGAATTTCTTACCTCTTTACCATCTGTAGCTCGATGGAATTGGGTTGTAGGAGTCGTCTAGCTATACTATGTAACGAAGGGAGAATAATGAGTAAAGTGTCTCTAGCAGACAGTTATTCAGTACGCACAGACGTCCTCCCCTTAGGCGACGTTGGGCAGAACGGCCAGCGCCACAGTGGACTGAAGCCTGTAGTGTCGGTCATGCCATTGATTTGTCGCTGGTTGTAGATGCCAGCCACGTTAGTGTAGCCTAGTTCCTGGGACCGAGCAATATGACATTGGTTGATTATTCTGTCCAAGATGCTGCCTACGGTGGTGTTGTAGGAGTGCTGGACGCCAAGCGCTCAGAGTGAACACACTGCCTGTGTTCCCATGTTCCCAAAAGTAGACAGGGGTGGATTGCAATGTTATTCCCAGCCGGGGACACCTCACGCTCAGTCAGCCATATAACAGTCTGCCTACCGCTAGTATAGAAGATCTAGGAGGATTTGAGAGAACTCGTTCTGTCTATCGGGACCGCTTCGGTCGACTTGGTCGACACCCTTTTTATGGTCGGGTCTTGCCGAGATCTGCAGCAGTGGCCTGCTTCCAACACCTTGCTCTGAAGTCTTGGCAACGGCTCTTTCGCGGAGACGTCACAATTGGGCTGCTTTCTTCAGTGCTGGGCATTGGGGCCTGCAGAATCAGCCCGTACGCTTCGACAATCAAGCTCTGTCGATATTCCCACCGGCAATGTACCGTTGTCAATTACCTGGTCCACAGCCTCTCGTGACGTCTCCAGGATTCCATGGACGACCGAGGCAATTCTCCACGGGATTCGTGTTCCGGGGGCCCCGCCAGACTAATTGTTGTCGCGATGTCTGCTGAACTTGGAGTGAAGCCAGATGTGGCTCTGGATCAAAAACTCACAGCGTGCTGCTGCTGTTTCAAAGTCGACCGTGGCTGTTGCAAACTCCTCTGCTTAGGACGACATCCAAGATCGAGATGGCAGATTCAAACATCATCATCGTTGGCGCTGGCCCCTCCGGTATTGCCTTTGCCCACACACTGAAGCATAAACTCGGTTTCAAGGACTTCACCGTGAGTCGAAATGTGGACGGTGTCTCTCTCGGACCTAGACAGACATCTGCTAGAGCAACATGACTAACTTGGAGCCAGATATATGAAAAACTCGATGGTGTTGGTGGAACTTGGCGCACCAATACGTACCCGGGTGTGGGTTGCGATGTTCCCACCATCTTGTATTCGTTTTCCTTTAATCTGAACCCCAACTGGTCAAAAGAACTGTGCGATGGGCCGGAGATCCTTGAATGTAACATGAGACCTGTTGGTGCGCGGCCTGTTGCTGAATCCTTGACAGATATGGAAGACACGGTCGACAAATTCGAACTTCGCGAGCACATGCACTTCGAGATTGAGTGTCTCGGCGCGGTGTGGAACGCATCTGAAGCACGTTGGGACATCCGTTTCCGGGATCTTCGGTCGAAGCTCGAATACACGAGATCGGCGACCGTCTTCATCTCAGCCGTCGGGGGCATCTCTTACCCTCGGGACGTCAAATTCCCCGGCATGGAAAAGTTCAAGGGTGAGATGTTCCATACGGCACGGTGGAATCACAAGTATAATTACGAAGGAAAACGAATGGCCGTGATCGGGAATGGTTGCAGTGCTGCACAGGTCGTGCCCGCTGTGGTGCCAAAGGCCTCGTTTGTGAAGCAGTACGCCAGAAGTGCACAATGGTACCATGAGCGGCCCAACCGAGACTTCACCAATTTCGAAAGGTGGTGTTTCAAGTATGTTCCTTTGTGGGAACGGTACCTTCGCCTGAACCTGTTCCTTCAGAGTGACGACCTGGTCGCCACCTACATGCCGGGAGCCACGGCGGCGAAGAAGAGAGCCGCGGTAGAGGATCACGCAAAGAAATACATCTACTCGCGGTCTCCCAAGAAGTACCATGACTTCTTAGTTCCCGACTTTCCTCTTGGTAGGTGGCCGTTCGACCTTCTGTGACCGTTGGTGCTGGCGCGTTTCGAGACTGACAGGATCAGGTTGCAAACGCCGCATTTTCGATCCCAACTATCTCGACGCATTACACAGCCCGAAACTCGTCGTGGTCCCCGAAGGCATCCGAGAGATGGACGAGACGGGCATCGTCAGCGAGAGTGGCGAAAAGACTGACTTTGATGTCATCGTTTTGGCGACTGGCTTTCAGGTGCAGCAGTTCCTCGCCCCAATGCAAGTGACTGGAAAGAACGGCATCAGTTTGATTCAGCAATGGAAAGAGAACCGAGGCGCCCAGGCCTACTTAGGCTCTTACGTGCATAACTTTCCAAACTTTGCCATTCTGTGAGTCCCACACGGTCGGACGCTGCTTGGGACAAGACTAACCTTGGACCTCAGATTCGGGCCTAACACTTTCCCCGCTCACAACTCGGCGCTCTTTTCCTGTGAAGTGCAGGTCGAGTACATCGCGAGGACACTGGTTACACCCATCATCGACGGGCGGGCGTCGGTAGTCGAGGTCAAGGAGACCGCCGAAGATCAATGGGTCAACAGTGTTCACAGTCAACTAAATGGATCCGTCTTTGCGGCTGGCTGCTCGAACTGGTACATCAACGAGTATGGGCGCAATGCGGCCTCCTGGCCCGGCTACGCATCAAGATATTGGTGGGAGACCCTGAAGCCCAGATTGGGAATATTCAAAACAGCCGGCGGTTCCGCTCTCTGGCCTGTGTTCACCGTGATGCGTTGGCTTCGAACAACGAGCACGTTGACATACTCGATCGCTCTGCTCCTGCTGATTTCCATCCCCTTGAGACGGGAGACTGGTTTTGCTCAGAGGCTTTGGGGAATTGTCGGTAGAGCCGTAGGACAGGCTCGAGGCGTGTTGCTGGGCAAATGAGGAGTATCTGTTATGTCAGGGATCTCCAGGAGTTTCCACAGACAAACACTCATGGATTCCAAATTGCCATTGATTGTGGCATCGGTTCGCCCAACTTGTGATTGTTGGTATATTTGCTCCATGATCAGATCCGACTATCCTTTCATTCTCGAGCGACAGGTCGCGGCCTGAATCCTTCAATTAAGATAGTAATGTCACGTAACTACTTACGTGCAACTCCCACATGGCTACGCTGAGATGACAGATCAGCCAATTCATATTGCTTGCTTCATTAGACGCCGTTTATAGCGTCAATAGATTGACAAGCCGAAAAGATTGAGGTCAAGTTGTTTGCATATTGACAGGCTTGCCAAGCCTGCAGATGCGTCTCCACTTAAACCCCTAGGGAGAGCATGGACTATAGGCGACGCCGAATGCAAGCTGTTTCACTTTCTTGATCTGGTCCTTTGAATCAAATTCGTTAGAGAGCCAACTCGCGCCCGAAATGGCAGACAACGAGGCGGGTTCTCTCAACTGGCGCTTGAGCGCTCACCCCATTACCCTGCTCTGCTACTTGGGCTTCCGAACTGGTAATCCAACCCACCCTGCTAGACCACGCCCCTTCTGCTCCTAACATATGCTTAGGAAGCCTCCTGATGTACCTGTTTGGCGTTCTCTTCATCCGCAACTTCGTTCTCGTCTTCATTCTGACGCTCCTGCTGCTCTCGGTCGACTTCTACTATCTCAAGAACATCGCCGGCCGCCGCCTGGTCGGATTGCGCTGGTGGAATGAGGTGAACACGGCCACTGGAGAATCTCATTGGGTATTTGAGAGCGCACCCGAAGGATCAAGGGTACAGAATGCCACAGACAAGCGGTTTTTCTGGCTGAGCATTTACGTTGCCCCTGCTCTATGGGTGGCACTGGCCATATTGGCGCTTGTTAGGTTACAAAATTTGATTTGGATCGTTACCAACGGTGAGTGCCACAGCCTTCTATGGAGGAGGGTAACGCGACACCGACCTGAGTGACCTTTATCAACGGCTGACACAGCTGACCTTTCTCAGTGATCGCGCTAGTCCTCACCCTCACGAACAGCGTGGCCTTCTCCAGATGTGACAAGTTCAGCCAGGCTTCCAGCTTCGCCGGTCGAGCATTCAGCGGCGGAGGCCTGGCAACAAACATCGCTGGGAACTTGGTGGGAAGATTTTTCAAATGAGATGCCCTCTCGTAATGTCACTTTAATATTGATCAAGTGGCGTTGAAATGATCCTGCGAGCTTGCACACTTGACATTGCTGGCCTTGCAGAGGTTTTTCCTCTCTCGCACATCTATGTCTTCTATTCAGATGCCGGGCTGCAGAGGACCGCCTCGATCAATAGGCCAGATGCGGGAGTCCAGAGCATACATTGCCATCGCCGATTCCTGTCTCTCCACCACATATCCTCGAGTCCGACCTGACCACAGGACCTACGACTGCTGTACGAAAGCACAGAATCTTCAATTTCAGAGCCATCAACACCGCCCGATCATCTCTCAGAGGACTTTATGACATTGAATGGCAGAGTAGCTCCGTTCCGTGCAGCGTTATGTCTCACAAGACCAGCCTCATTCTGCTCTTGACATCTTACCGGCAATTTTGAGACATACGGCAGAGTGCCTCCGAATTCTGCAGGACAGTCATCCGACTGTCCACTCGCATACATATCAAGATTACAGCTCCAGGCCGCAAAATGCAGTACTACTCTTAAGACATCTCAACGACGGATAGCAGGTCAATGGTATCACTACACAGCCGTGGTACAGTCGCAGGCTCTGTCTCTTTCACTCACAGCACCTAGACATTTTCAATTTCGTGCTCGCTGCTATATTCATGTCCAGATTGACATCAACCATCAGACATGCCAATCCGATCTGAAATGAAACTCCAAATTCCAGATCCTCAATCCACATCATGGCCGTTGACTCATATTCTTCTTTTCTTTTTGCTCTTGGTCCCGTTTTGGCTATTCTTTCTTAGCTCTAATCTCCATGCCTCATTCTATGTATGATGTAGGCCAAATTCCTCATTACCATTATCGATTCCAACAGTCAAGTGTTCAACTTGCTCCATCATCATGATTCTTCACAGATCCCTCTCTCCAACGCCGCCAACGCCGCCTCGTATCTCCCTGGGCTATGATCGCCAAACATGTCCCTACCGAACCTCAGCTCGCCAAAGCGCGTCTCCACGTCCCTGACGTGCTTAAACTGCACCCTCGTCGCTGGCCTTCCCAGCGCGCGATACAATTTCTCTGTCCCGTCGTTGGCCGGGTCTGGCCCGAAGACGGCCTCTCTGGCGACATCGGGGTCGAGCCGATCAAAGACGCGGGTCGTCTCCACGACAAAGACTTCCCCAGGGGGAACAAGTTTGTCGTTCACCATGGCGGCCCGCAGCGTTTTCAGCGCCGACCAGGCCCACGTGTCCTCGCCTAGGCCGTCGCCCGCCATGTTCTCCGGTGGAGGCGGACCCTTGGGATTGTTGAAGAAGGCCGAGTTGACGGCGGCCTTAGCGCGCTGCCACACCCGTGTCTTCAGCGCCCCAAGGGCGTCGGTCGTGTCGGTTTTCAGATGGAGGGCCACGGTGCGGAAGTCCTGGAGGATGCCGAGGGAAAGACATGGCACGATATCGGAATGGTTGACGACGGTGGTGATGAGTCCGCGCGTGGCCAGGCGCAGAGGCTCCGAGACCGTTGCAGGCGTGCCATACGCGTAGACGTGAATAGGTCTGCCCGGCGGCAGGGAGATGGGACGCTGGTCTGAAGCGGACCCCGTGCTCGGTGAGTCGGTGAGCAGTTTTGGTTTGTCGGCGGTAACGAAAGACGGCTTGCCAGGTTCATAGGAGGGTTCCGAGATCAAGATGGCCAGCACCGCGGCGACCGCTCCACCGAGGGAGTGACCGCACAGGATGAGTCCGTAGTCGGAGAACTCCTCGAGAGTGGCCTTGATCGTCACAATGACGCGACTACCGCTTCCACCCAGCAGTCGTCTGGCCGACGCATGGATGCCCTTGTGCACTTTGTACTTTTGACCTTGCCATAAGATGTCGTCATAGTTACATGTCATATCGGTTAGAACATCTTCAAAACCAAGAGTGCCGCGGCACGTCAAGACCACAGCCTTGGAATCATGGTCGATCGAGATGAAATGGATCAAAGGCGAGATGGCGGAAGGAGACCAGTCCGTGTTGCCGGTCACGCCCTTTGGATCAAAAAAGGAAGACAGAAGAATGGTATCCGGAGGCAAACCGGTGTGGCTGGAGAAGGAGCTGTGCTCATGATGCACATCTAGGGTCATCAGCTCAGTTGACTTGCTTAATTTCTCTTCGGCCGATGTCAGTCCCATGACATGCAGAAAATTGGAGCCATAAGAAGCCGATGCGAATCTGGCAAAGCGACGCACTGTTTTGACGAGGTGCTGGTCGGGGAACATTCCTGGAACCTTGCCATCCGACGCGAGCGCTTCCAATATGTCGTGATCTTCGTAGATAGACTTTCGAGATCCCAGTGTTTTGGGCGCCAGGATGATGGCTTCTTTAGAGTCCCGTGTCCCCATTGAGTACAGGCTGGGTACGAAGGATCGAGACCGACGGTGATGCGACGTGCCGCCAGATGAGTCAGGCCGGCCTTGAGCGCCGTTCATGCCCAGTCCAACCTCTGACTTGGTCTGTGTCAAACCACTGATCATCCGGGTGTGGGTGCGAGTGAACGTTGGCGAACCTGGCCGGCTCTCCACGGAATGCACTGAGTAAGTCTCGGTTGTTTGGGAAACGGTGGAATCTCTCCGTTGTTCGTGCAATGCGAAATAACTCGGGGCTGAGCCCTGCTGAGGCGCCGAAAGCAGATTGGGACTCGGTAACGGCGTGTGGCCATTGTTCAGCGATGGCACGGGATAGACTTTGCGCCCGGCGGAGGCCGCGGTCGTGCTGGCGTCGCGGGGAGCCGCCAAAGTCGTACGGTTTGGGGAGCCGTGGAAAGCGACAGAGGTGACAATCGTTCTCGGAGGGACCACAGGATGAGTATCTTTGATCGTCGCCGGGAGATGACTGGAGCTGAGCGTCTTTAATGCCTTCTTGATCACTCCGCCCCTTTCACCTTTGGACGAAACTGGCGGGGACTTATCCTTCCCCGACCGAACGCGTGGGATCCGACTGGTGGTTCCCCCACCGGGCGAAGGCTTCTTCGATGACAGCACCGGACGTCGACTCTTTTTCTGATTGGCTACCGGGCCTGGTGACCGGTCCGGCGGGGACGAGGAGTCGACATTGCGCCCCGGATCAATGTCTGAATCCTCCTCCACAGCTCCCTCATCACGGTAGGACGTCGAAATGGGGAGGTCAATGCGCCCAGGCCTGCTCTTCACCGTGAGATCATCCTCTGCGTCTGGAGGCTCTGGCCCGGATTCCCGGTTGTCACGCAGTCTGAGTTGTTCAGCCGGCGGAATATCCATGCTGCTTGATCTCCTCACTGCGGTGCGAAAGATCACGGTCTGCTGAGGGCCGCCTTGACCGCCGACCCCATTCTCGAGACCGTGGTTGAGCCTTTCAGCCACCATGACGGTGCCGGGAGGGGGTTCTATATGCGTTGTTTGCGCATCGTAAATGTCCACTGTGATGGTCTTCGCCGTCACTGTCTCCGAAGTAATGACGGCCCGAGCGCCATGTGGTAGCTGGTTCAAGATCCGTTCACGGATTTCGTCGTCGGAAAGGGTGGTCTGATGCTCGCGTCTCAAGGTGACAGCGGCCGGCCCGTCCAAGAGTTGTCCTCGTCCTCCCACCGCGTCCATGTCGTCCTCGCCTGGGGGAGGTGCAAACGTCACCGGCGGAGCGCCAGTCTTTGCGTGGAGGCTAATCATGCCCTTCCGCCGGCTCCCCACCACATCTGCACGAAATCCCTTGTCATCGATGACGGTGTCCCAAATGGTCTCGTCGCCGCCAGCCTCACGAAAGTCAAGCTCGGTCTTGCGCCTCCCCCACCTCTGGAGAAGGACGAAACCCACGGTCCCGACGATGAGATCTTTGTAGGACACGACTTCACCGGTACTCCCCGCCTCCGGTTTGTTGAGCTCGTCCTTGATCAGGGTGATGATGGCTGCCACGGCGCGCGACGATTCCGTCGAGCCAAGGATGGCATTGAGCGTGGACAGCCCTTGGATCGACAGACCGGAGAGGGAGTTCATGGACGCCTCGGTCAGGTGGAATCCAGTGGACGCCACAAAGGAAATGGTGGAAATGGTCGAATGCAAGGCCGAGATCTGTCCCATGTCAGTTCCTGATTTCGCGTTCACAGGATAGATCCTACGCTTCTCTCGAGGAGGCTCTCTGCTTCTGCGCGACCAAGTTCTCCATTGCTTCTTCCTGACACGTCACGCCCCGCGGCGATGAGGATCGATTCCAAGGCATTCCGGCTCACGGACAAGGTCTTCAATGTCGCCTCGCGCCCCGCGTAGAGCCCCCAACCTCCGATCTTCGTTCCGGCCCGAACAGAGAAGGACGACAGGCCGGTGAGCCCACTCACGATGGTGGCTGCGGGTTCGGGCAAGAGTGTTCGACCTTGCTGTGGCGGCGCACTGACACCCCCAGCAGCGGCGAGGGCGACCTCATCGCCGCTATTGGCGTCTCCGGGCTCCTCGCCTTCTCTCTCCTTGGTCTGTTCCCTCCACGGCGTCGAGAACATGACAGGAGTGGACTGTACGTGGGGAAACAGGAAACGCGGTGAGCGGCCCGACGTCGTGCTCCATGTGACCACGAGGAGAGGAAAGAGAAAAGGATATTCAGAGCAGTACGAGAGATAGGTATCTTTCGGCCCATGCAGGTACGCGCCGGGTCCCTGGCATTAGATGCACCGCAGGTACGCTACCATAGTCACTGGGGGTGGCAAGAGAATAGGCAACACAATTTGGAGCGTTGGGGCTCGAAAAGGGAATGACATTTGCTTTGGGACAGCATGTGATTCTTCTGGCCTATTACCAAGCCTCTTTGGAAGCCCCTAAACATTTCGCCCGCTGTCGATTCATGGAACAAGTGCCACGTCGAGACGACCCATTGGCCGTAGGTCAGATCATAGCAGCGTGTCAGTAGGATACGGCCTTTCACATGAATATTCGCAGCACAGCAAATGGGCGCTGCGCACATGTCAAAGTCTCGCCATGCCAACCAATCTGTCTGCAGGAACTTCCCAACTAGGTTTCCGCCGGTCGGTCCCAACATCAAATGCTCGCCGCATCGAACCGGAAACACGACGACATTGGGACCAAGACAAAAAGTGGTTCGGGGACCCGGCTGTTCCGCGGACTCTTTGCGTATTGTTTAATGATGGAGTGAATGTGCGGCTGACTCGGAGAACCCTACTGGCCCCGGTGGGTGGTGATGTGTGTCCCTCAGAGCTTTGGACTTCCGTTGATGGGCCTACGACACTGAGATGAGTGCTGGACCTCTCGTGCGATGGAGAATAGTCTTGACTATGATGAGGCCCTTACAAGTTGTCATGGAAGAAGTCCAACGCGATCTTGTATCCGCGCTCATACTCCGCCTTGCCCGTGGGGTCCTTCAAATCTCCCCTCGCACTCATGAAGCCGTGAACGACATCGCCGAACGTCTCGACGTGCTTCTTGACCTTTAAATTGGCATCGTATTGCTTCACCTCGTCTTGGGGCTCCTCCTTGGATGCGAGCACACACATCGGGATCTTGACTTTCTCGGCGTCCGCGGGATCAACCATGGCCGGTGAGGTCTGGACGCCGGCCTTGAACTTGGTGTCTCGGCCCGCGATGAGAGAGACCAACTTCCCGCCCCAGCAATAGCCGATCACGCCCCAACTCTTAATGCTCGGGTTGTACTTCTCCGCGTCGGTCAGGATGACGGGAACCTTGGGCAGGTGCTTCGGCGGCGATGCGATCTCGAACCATTTTCCGAGCTTCGACTTTTTCTCCTCGTCCGTCGGCGGGTACCAGGCAATATCGGCCGGGTTGCCATCGAAGAAGTCGGGAATGAAGACCTGGTATGGGTGTTCGGCGTCGGAATAGGCCAGGATGTCCGCTCCTTGAAGCGTCTGGGGGAAGAAACCGAAGATATCGTAGATGGAGAGGATGGCGGTATCAGCCCCGGCCGGGCCAGTCACATCTGCGCCAGATGGTCAGGAGCATCGTCCAACAGCGTCCGTCCGTGTGCACGCACAAGTCTTCAAGCCATTGAGTGTGATGTAGCTGCCCTTGGGCTCATAGCCTTCGCTGATGACAGGAGGGATCCTGTCACGGCCATCAGCCTTCATCAGCCGGTGCCAGACGGTTCAGATCACGACGTACCTGCAGCAAGCTTCACTATGTTTTGACATGGTAATGTGAGTTGGAGACCTCGGAGCACTCGGACTTCTTAGCTGTGGTCTAGCACGTAGAGGCAGAGTTAGCGAGACAGAAACAGGGTCGGGATATTGTCCGCGAGAAAGGCAGGTTAATATACTTGTCGGTAGGAGGGTACGCATCCGAGGAATTGTGGGCAAGGGCTCTGAGGATGATTTACCACGCACAGACAGACAGACACGCAAGCCTTAAGGATGGCTGACCATCGAATCAATCACAACTCCGGCTTTGCAGCAAGGATAAGAAGGTGTGGGTGGGTGCAAGACCAGGCAAGCCGACCCACGAGTGGTGAAGTTGTTGGAGATGTTTGAGATTGAGGGGTCAGGATACTGAGGGGCGACGACGTCATGAACTGGAGTTACAATACATTTAATTACTGGAGCCGGAACGCCTCGGTTATGACCAGATCTTATCGAGGCAAACGCTCGCATTTTTCATATGCAGGCACCTCCATACGCTCTCAATACCGTTCATCAGAAGGATCAGCACAATGACGGCTGCAGTCGACCGGGGAGCCTCGTGCTCCTGGCACCGCCACGAGTGCATCAATGCGGTTTGGAGGATGGGAGGAGAGAATAAATGAGCAATACGATTTTGGGTGATGCATGGCAATGCTCCAGAGTCCACATTGTACAGACCAACGCCGGTTATCCGTCCAGAAGAGATGCTTAGACTGTGTCCGCCGTGCTTGCACCCTTTTCTGTTTCGAGCGTATTTTTCCGTTGCCTTTTTTCCTCCTGTTCTAGCTGTCTGACTCTCTCCTGCTCGGCCAGACCGGTCCTTGCACTCTCGTGCTCCTTGCTCAACTTCGTTTTCGTGATCAACAAACTGATTAAGATGCCAAAGGCCGAGAGGGCGACGTAGAAGATCCACATGTTTCGAAGGCTGGACGTATATACTTGGTCCACCACGCGTTTCTGGGCCGGGGATAAATGGCGTAGCTGTTCGGTGGTCGACCCAAAGCTTTCGCTCGCTAGCTGATCCGCCAATTGGGGCCCTAGCGCCTTCTCCAGAGTCGACCGTTTCTTCGAGAGCTCGTTCTGGAAGATGACGCCGCCCAGGACGATGGAGATGGAAGTGGCCAAATTCCGGACGAAGCCAAAGGTGGCGGTGGCCACGGCCATGTCATGACCCTTGACATGGCTCTGGAGCGCGATCAGCGGGCTCTGAAAATTGGGCCCGACCCCGACGCCGGTGATGATTTGGAAGATGATGATCCTCGCAAAGTCGGTCTTGGATGGAAGATCGATGAACAGCCCGATCCCAAGGGTCATGACGCACATGCCAAACCAGATCGGCTCCCGATAACGGCCTGTTTTCTTGATGAAAAGCCCGGCCGAGGCCGACGTGACGGACAAGCTCAGGACCAGGGGGAACAGATAGACGCCGCTCAAGAGGGAGCTGGCACCGACGACGGTCTGGAAGTAAAGCGGAAGGTAATAGCTGCTGGCAATGAAGACAAACCCGTGCACGAAGACGACCCCAAAGGCCGCCAGATTCGAGGGGTCCTTGAACAGCCGCAGAGGAATGACGGGATACTTGGCCAGCTTCCATTCGTTGAGAAAGAACAAGACGATCGAGACGACGCCGAAGATGATGAGGCACAGAGTGAATGCACTGTCCCAGGGGTGAGTGATGCCACCCGAGTTCATGCCGAAAAGGAACATGACAATGCCTCCGACAATGGTGATGACCCCCAGCCAGTCGATGGCCTTGATCCCGGCCACGAACGGCGTCCTCGGAGTCTCCAGCTTGAGGAATAAAGTGAGCAGGACCAAGGAGAGGCCGTCGAGAGGGAGGTTGATGTAGAAGCACCACCGCCACGAGACCCCCGTGGTGAAGGCACCTCCAACCACCGGACCGATCCCACTCGCGACGGCCCACACCATGCCCATAATGCCATAGTATTTGGGACGCTCCCGCATGCTGAAGAGGTCGGCGATGCAGATGTTGACAAGAGTGATCAGGCCGCCGCCGCCAATCCCCTGGATGACGCGTCCACCGATGAGCATGCCAATGGTGACGCTGACGGCGGCAATCAAACTGCCCACCAGAAAGACGATGTTGGCGAAGAGAAGCATGGGTTTCCGACCCCAGATGTCGGACAGCTTTCCCCAGAGCGGCACACTGGCCGCATTCGCCAGGAGATAGGAACTTCCGACCCAGGTGTAGTCGGCCGCGGTCGCTTTGAAATGGTGGGCAATGGTCGGGAGCGCCGTGGAGATGATGGTGATGTCCAGAGCGGCCAGAAATAAGGCCATGCAGAGGGAGAAGAGGATGACGACGATGCGCCCTCGAGAGAATTTGTCCGCTCGTGACTCTATCTTGCTGAGGTCTGGCCGTTGCTGGTCCGGTGCTGGGGAGATGGCCACCGCATCTTGAGCCTTTACCGAGCCCGGGGACGAAAATGACTCGTTACTGCCGGTTGGAGACTCAGAAACGCCTTCGGAGGCTGACCGCGACTTGTCCTCCACGGCCGGAGGAGGAAGCGCATCATTTGGCGCGTGGAAGCCCTCCACGTCGACCTCGATAGGTTTTTCCGATGCATCGTCCATGCTGGACAAGGACGCAGATTGATTGTCTGCGATTTATGCCGCCCAGCGAGCTGTGAGTGAAATGCTTTAATAGTGCTGCCGACGGCCTGATCCCGCCGTCTGTGTAGTGCTAACACCGAATATGCCTTGACTATCCCTAACTCCGGCTGTTCAGGCCTTCCCACGCCTGTCGCGTCGCAGTGAAAAGTCGTGTCATGGAAAAGGAGCGCTTAGAAACAAATGGAATGAATGATGGTGATCACGGCACACGTACATGTAGGTGGTACAACAGCGAGGTCGGCTGGTAGGCATCGGCCATGTCCAGAGAAAAATTGAGCCGAGCTTGAGGGTAGACTTCGATGTCGATGGCGCGCCTTGACATGCCTCCACAAACCATTCCCGCCAACCAGCGGCAGGTAATGTGCCAAGGGTAGACAGCCGCTTACTCCAGTTCTCCACAGACGTTTCTCGCTCGGCTCAGAAATGTCCCCGTTCCGTGTGGCTGCATGAGCCGAGTACGACTTCAGACGCCAAACCGATTCCGTTTCTGTTTCTCCAATGTCCGTATTGCGTAGGCAGGAGAAACCGGACCGCCCAAGCGAGCCCGACTCCTATCGTCCAAAAGCGTCTTCATTGGCCTTGCACACCCCTCTTCTCCGCATCCATACCACCAAAGAGAGCGGGTCACAGGAAACGATAATTCGATACCGTGTCGGGAACGGCCGCGGTTGTCTTTCGCAATGTTGCTCTCTGATGGACATCTAGTCATCGCCCATGGAGGTCTACTGCTGTATACACGCGACCTCTTGGCACAAACTCACGTGCCTGACATAGTGGTTGGTAGAGAGGTGTAGGCAGGTAGGCAGGTAGGCAGGCAGGCAGTAGAGAGGTAGGCCGGTAGGTAGGCAGGCAGTAGACAAGTAGGAGGCAGGGAGACGAGGAGACAGGGAGACAGAAACAGGCAGACAGGTAGGCAGGCAGACTGGGAGACAAGGAGACAGGGAGACAGAAACAGGCAGACAGGCAGGCAGTAGACAGATAGGCAGGCAGACAGGAAGACAACAGGCAGGTAAATAACAACTAACTGACTATACATGCACATGAATCACATAATTCGTGGCCTCTATTCGTTTCCACGGACCAAATCGTCATCCTTCCTCTCAACCCCGCCCCTGCGACTCTGGCAGTACTTTAGACAAGCCCACTCTTGAAAAGGTCGTTGTCTCTTAAATGAGATGATGCATGAATGCGAAAATACAAGGCCGAAGTGAAGAAACAAAGGCCAAGCACACGAGATCCACCTGCTCCAACAATGTGCTCGCCCAACCCGAAACTATTCATTCCAAAATGGCAAACAATCCTCGGCCGGAGATCTGGGATTTGATCTGAGCGCAGAAACACGGACCGAAAGGTGAGAAGGCGTAGAACTGGGGTCGCCCATCAACCTCTCTGAATGGTCGCTCGGTTCCGTCGTGACAATCTCAGTCGAGAGGCCGACCACATTTCAAGCAGTCCAATTTCACCGTCCACTCCTTGACCTCAAAGTTCTCCTTTTTGCCCTTCCCCGTGCTGGAGGGGACGAGCTGTCTGATCGTGGCTTGCACCGATTCATCCTCCCCGAGAGAGACGGTGGCCTCCAGCTTGCCCGTCCATCGCCGCTCTTGGCTGTCTTTCTTCCTGGGTCGGCCCCTCTTGGCCACTTTGGCCACGTGCAGCTCGACGTCGGTTTCGTGCTTGACCTCTTCCACGGCCGTCTCGAACGTCTGCATGATCCGTCGCTTGACCGAGTGTCCAAATGTCTCGGCCGGCGACAGAATCCGCTCGGAGAGAGTCTTGTCCGAGTCCTTTGGCTTCGCGTCCCCGTTGACCAGGTCGTCCAGGTCCTTGGCCAACTCGCCTTTCTCGAACTTGTCCCACGCCTTTTCGAGCACGGCTTTCCACAGGCACTCTTCGTGATTCCAAATCCCACAATCGGCTCGCAGACACTTGTACATGGTCGTGTCCGGGTTGTAGTATTCCTGGCAGAAACAATGCCGCCGTAGTGGACTTAATCCGGCCGTCGTCTTCGGCTTGATCTTGCTGATATCCAAAGTTTGTCTCCAGAACCGCTCTTTTTGGTTGCCCTCATGGTCGTCATCATTCTCATCCCAGTGGCTCACCTCGGCGGCGCACGCGATCGTCTGTGCATCGATGATGTCGATCGCATTGCTCATGATCAATTCTCTTTGGCCATGATACGGTTGCCGGCCCATGGGCAACTCTTCAGGCCAGTACAGCCAGAAGACTCGGAGAAAGACGGCCTTGTCGGACTCTGCCTTGGCCTGAGCAATCATGCCCACCCACATGTTCTCCTTGTCGTATCTGAGGAGGTCATCATCGGCCGCGCCCTCGGGCGGTGGCTGGGGGGCGGGAATCTTTCGATTGACATAAATAATCTGTCCGGTGGTGAATGTCTGGTCCACCACTGATGAACAAGCCAATCGGATTAGAATGACAACAACAAGAACGACGCCCAAGGCCTGACACCGACTCACATTTGACATTGCGGTACGCGCGGATGTTTGCCCACGTATTTCCTGGTCGCACGGCGTAGTCGATGGCCAGTTCGGGCACGCCAGGGTCTTCCCTCGCCCGAAAGACGTCCTCTGTAACCGAGGGGTCCGCGGGTCGGGCAGGGCATTCGACCGAAAATGGCACCGAATCGCCCGTGTTCGAGAACTTGGCCAGGTGTGGCAGTGACTTCCTCGAAGTCGTCTTTTTGGCTCCCCGAGGCGTCAACGAATTGTGTCCATTCAATTCAGAGCCGTCTTGCAGCTCAGATGCCTTCCTCTTCTTCGAACCCGGTTGAGGGGTCGAGTCGTTTGCTCCTCCTTCCAGGCTTGATCTCACCGAGCGCGTCATCGCGACTGTGGATCGGGTCGTCCGAGGTCTGATACCCTGCAGAAGTGATGATGAGCTGACCGACGGTCCGTGTCAATGCGCGGCCCGCGTGGACGCTGACGCGACGTCGAGGACGACGAGGAAGAAGATGATGATGATAATGACCACACGAATATGACCAGCCGTCCTCACCCGCCGATCTGGAACCAGCTGCGCGCTGGGCACGTCACCAAAGTTGGCACATCCGTGATTCCTCCCGGTCGATGGGTCAGCCAGTTGTCGAAAGGGTGTTTTGTTGCCGGCGCGGACGAAACGCAGCTTGCTAGTTGGTTTCTCCGACTCGGCACTCCACCGATTTGGGCGGTGGCTGAAAGAGGACACAAGGGGGAGCTTTCTGTCACCTGACTGCGCTGTTCAGCAAGATCGCTCCCACCATCCATGTCAACTTTGCGAGTGCTTCTGTACACTGCGTCCCTCTATCACGCGGATGATTGTGCCGCACAACCGTCAGGTATTGCTATGTACTCTACCGGACACCAGTCTGGCTATGCGACAACATTACGCGATTACATCCATTCAATATTCTTTCCTTCTGGGTATCATCGATCATTCCAAAGCCCTGTCTTCGCATGCGATTCTCGCCCGGCGCGTCCCAGCTTACTTATGGCGGTGCAAGATATTCTTGACCTTTTCGGCCAGGACGTCGGCAAATGAATTGCGTTCCTTCTCCTTGGGGACGTGGCTCTCGTTGCCGGCACCACCACGGCCGACATGATGAGACTCTACCTTCTCGATGCGGGCCGCAGTATCGGGGATAACGTCTGCGTCGTGCGGCGTGGCCGATCGAGGTCTGTCCTGGGCTTCGATATTGCCGGCGCCTCCACGTCCTGCTGAATACGGCCCGTCGCCTTGGTCTCCAACTGGTCCTTCTCGGACAATTTCACCGTCGGCATAAGGTGTGTCGTCCGGAGTGATGTTTGCGGCGCCTGAGGAGATCAGCATCATCCGAACGGTGTGGTTGGTCCAAGACTCACCACCTCGCCCGTGGGAAACGTTGCTCGACATATTCACTCTGTATGCGATCTTTTTCTGTTCGAATCTGCCTGTAGACACATGAATCTCGCATCAGAGATCCCAATCTAACGACGATGGTGCTGCCGTCTCCGCCGCTACAGGCGCCTTCCGGGACGAATATTCAAGGCGAGGGCAGGAAGGCTGAAATAGAGTCCAAGGTAGCAAGCAGAAGAGTCTCACCTATGAACAGTGTAGTGGCACACCTAACTGGTTTGAACGGCGTGCTTCGTGAGTGCGCTTAGTTGTGGGTCAATGCTTGACACTGGAGAACGGTCTCTGGAGGAAGAGCGGAAGAGACTGACTGAGCGTGAGAGAGTCATAATATGGGAACTATTTGATAACCAAGAAAACGCCATGACATACCGGCGTGACAGAAGAAAAGTATGTGGCATGATCATTCGCTCCCAGCAGTCTTCCAAGCCCCATTACGTCTGCCCAGGAGGTGCCCAGCCTTGCTATCAGAGCGTGCTAGGAAGCGTCTAGGAAGCATACTAGGAGGCGTGCTAGGAGCTAGGAAACGTGCCAAATATTTGAATGACGACAGCGAAAACGGGAACCAATCAAAGTTGCGAGGCTCTACAGACGTTGACAGGTAAAGATAAAATCCAACTCTGGTAGCATTCGTTTCTCTTGTACAAGCTGCTGCTTCTTCTTCTCCTCCCCATCTACATGTCAGTTCTCTCGCGCTCACGCCTTGGCGGTCTCTTTCTTTTCGGTACCACCGCCAGTGGTCGGCAAGCCCACGAAGAGCTTGAAGGAGTCGTAAATCATCCATTGCAGGCCGGTGAGCGTACCAATCATGACCTGTGCATGGCGTGTTAGCACGTGTTCTGGGGGGGGGATGCCGCCACCTTGGGCCTCACGTACAATTCTCACACCAAGACCGTTCCAGAGACCACCGAAGCCAATCTTCTTATAGATCCGGCTCACGGCCGCACCAAACCCTTCACCCGGCGCACGGTCGGCGTTCAGTTTACTGACCATGACATCGGCGGGGTGGGAGACGATGGCGCAAAGAATACCGGCCAGGTAACCACCCGTGAAGGCGACGGCCGTCTGGGCGCCCTGCCCATAGTCCGACTTCTTGCCCGGGAGATAGTTGTAGATGGCGGCGACGATGTTCTCAAACGAGGCAAACTTCATCATGGTGTAGGGAATCTGTCGGCCCCAGAGCGGATACAGACCCTTGTACAGACTGGAAAACGGTCAGTTCTGGACCAATCGAATCGAAACGAGGGGTGGTTCAATTTACCCTCCGACGCCCTCCGCGCTCGTGATGGAGGAAATGCCTTGAACGGTGCCGGTAAACGTGGGTGGAATCGTCGTCTGCATCCGGACCTTGACCGCTTCAAAGGGGCAGAGGCCCACGTCGGCAATGAACTCGGCCGAGGCAGACGCGGTCAAGTACAGCACAGTCTTGTACTTGGCAGCGGCCTCCTCACCGGCCAACTCTGCATAGAGATGTTTGAAGTATTCATAGAATCCATATTTGCCGGCGCCCTGGACCGAGTAACCAACGAACGTGGGGCCCCAACCGGTGAAGATGCCGCGGACACCTTCGGCGCTGCCAATCTTCCTCCACGCTTCGAAGTTGCCCTTGTAGAGATTGGGGTCGACCTGTCGACGGCATTTGACAAGGTCCAGAGGGGTGACGGCCGTGTGAGTGGTGCCCTAGGACCCGCGGTTAGGTCGACGCCATGATGATGATGGGAAATCTTACGCAAGCTAGAATGCCGCCCACCGTGCAAGCGGCATAGTATTTGGCAGAGTACAGCTCAATACCACCGACTTTGGCTTGAGCCTTCTGACTGGCCTTTTCATATTCGTGTTCAGCAGCTTCGCTCAATTGGATCACCTTGTCGGCCGCGCTCCAGGCCGAGAACAGACGTCTTTTCTGAGGATGCTCCGTCGGCTGCGAGGCCGGCTTGTAGTATGGTGATGTAGGAGTGAAGGCCTGGTAGACCGCCGTGGAGCTGGGGAAGAGGCCGACCATGTTGATTGCTTGCTTGCTACCTACAACGCCTAATCAGCTTATCTCCGTCGGACGCCGCGGGAGAGGAGGAAAGGCCAAGGGCAACGGGCGCGACGAGATTCAGTACCTCAACGGCTGTCAGCTACGAGAGATGGGCAAAACAATGCCGGAAGGGCGAAATGAGTGACGGCAGGACCGGAGATAAAAGTGAGAGGAGTGTGATTCTGAGAGGTCAAGGCAAGCGAATATGTTCCGGTCGCCAGGTCAAGGTCCCAAGGTTAAGCTCCACCACACCTGCGGCTTGCAGACGTCAGAGCCGAGTAGCCGATCGGACGACCGCACGCCATTCCACCACTATCTTCTTTACCCTGCTGGTCCATCGTCCCGACCACAGCATCTCATCCCCGTCCTGGGGATCGCTCTATGATAAGGACCTTCATCTGGTTCCAGGGAAGAACGGACGGACGGACGGCGGCAGCAACCTCTCCGCATCATGGGCACGGTCCTCGAACCCGGTGTCCCACTGGGCAAAACCATTGTTCCTGGTGCCGATGGAATGCCTCCTGCAGAAGACGACCATACGGCCCTGCTTTCTGCTTGGGCGGATAAATACCGTGGCGCGACCGTGGCCGACCTGGACCTGCCTCCGGCCTTGTCGACGTCTCCCAATACGACCCTTGCGTCCGCTCTTCTTTCTGCCTCCTCTCACGATTACTCGCACTTGACGGTCCTCTCGGCCAACACTCGATCTCTACTCGGCTATCTGTCTATTTCACGGCTGAAAGACCTTTTTGAGTCGCAACAACTGAAGCCGTCGGACCCGGTCTCGAAAGCAATGGTTCGGTTCCAGCGAGGCGGAGGTCGGACGTACCAAATCATCACCATGGAGACCGAGTTGTGGGAGCTGGAAGGCTTCTTCGAGGATGTCGGCTCTCTGGCCACGGGCTCCAAACAAGACTTTGCTGTGGTCACCGACGGTGGCCGGAAATTCGTGCTGGGCGTGGTGACGAGAGGCGATCTTGACGAGTTCGTGCGCCGACGGCCTGCCTGACCTGGAGGAGGCCTGGCTACAACAGAAATTGTTTCTTGGCAAGAGTTGGTCAACCCGAGAGGGGCAGCCGTGGTATCGATCCTCTCATTAACGCTCGACGGGTACTGGAGACGAACAGACACCAGCAGCTTGAATTGCGCAGCCGAGGGATGATCCGGACCACATCCTTGACAGCAGTGGCATTTCGCGCTCGACATTATCAACACTGCGATAATGGACAGCAAGTGGCATCCATTTCGGCGTCCAGCAAAGAGGACATGAGATCCTCTCCGCACGCTCCGCTGTTTGATCCGTCAAGTCCTGCAACTTTTGGTTTATCGTCAACGGACCACGAATCGATCTCCACAAGCAGGTCCTTGGCCATTATTGTATTTGGCTGGATCTTCTACATCATCGTCGAGCTGGTGTATACGCTACTTTGCCGATGTCACGGCTTTATCGCACAATTATTCCGTCCTTCCACGCTCTTCGACGTTCCTCCATAGCCTGTCCGTGTACGATGCCCGATACATCAACCTGCAGAATTCGGCTCGTCCTTTTGAACCTGTCTATACCAAGGCACCTTTGACGGAGAGCCATACTTGGGCGTGCGTACGTTCGTTGGTGCGTTCGTTCATGGCATAATCGCACTTCTAGAAGCCAGTTCAATGGCCGATAATTGCCTTGGTGAGCCTATTCTCCTGCTCGACCGCAAATATAATCATGGACGCTGTCATGCAACTACAGCGTACAAATAGTGCAAACAAGTGGTCGCCTCACGTGCTCTGTCCACATTGTTATATTCCTTGGAAATGACTTGGACTGAACCGGCGCTTTTAGTGCTCTTGCCCAAGAGAATGAAAGAAGAAATAGCACATGCACGGAAAGTAATTAAGCTGAAACCTCGTGCCAAAGTTCATATTTATAGCTAAACTCACTCAAGCCAAGGACGTTGTGGTTTATGATCGGACATCGAGTCCTGACGGTTCTCACCTTCTGGCTCTGGAGGTTCTTCCGCTCGTCTGCCGGGTTCCTCTGGACCTATTTCGAGTGGGCAGTTCAACGCCGCGTCTGCTCTCATCTTCGATCTCATCTTCATCTTTCCGATCTCCATTCGTATTCGCACTTGTGCCAGGACACACTTCGACATCCGGCCCCTCCTTCATCTCTTCCTCTCGCTCAATTGTGTTCTTCCCATCTCGAGCAGACTTCGCTAGGGTGACACTGGCGCCGAGTTCGGCCTTGACTTCTGCGACAGGCTTGGTGTCTAACTTTTGGAAGAACATGTCTTCCACAATCTATCGACCCTCGACTTCCTTCTCGGTCTCCTCGTCCTCCTTTTTGACCGGCTCTTCTCCACCATCTGAGCCGGCGACCTGCTCGTCCAACTTCAGTTTGGTCAGACCCATAGCATAGATCTGCTCTTCGACCGTGCCCTTGGACACCAGTCTGATGACCTCGACCTCCTTCACCTGGCCAATGCGATGCGCCCGGTTCTCGGCCTGAATGTCGTCCTGCGGGTTGAATCCACTGTCAAAAACGATGACCTTGCTCGCTTTGGCCAGATTGATCCCCGCACCACCGGCCTTGGTGCTCAGCATAAACACGGGGGTATCGTTTTCGTCGTCGCAAAATTCATCGATCAAATCCTGTCGCTCGGCCACCTTGGTGCTCCCGTCAAGACGAAAGTAGGCAATGGCCTCGCGCTCCAGCACGAGTTCGAGAATGTCCAGCACCATGACGAATTGACTGAAGATCAGAGTCCGATGACCGTCGGCCATGAACTGACGAACCAGGTCCAACATCTTTTGGGTCTTGCCGCTCGCGAGCCATTCATGATTGTTCAGTGTGAATCGGTGAAGCTGGGGATGTTGATCGCAGAGGTGATGGATCTCCATGTCGGAATACGCTTCCAGCTCCGTCACAATCAGATCCGGATTCGATTCCCTCCACATGTCGACCTTGAGACACTGCTTGGCGATCACGGGGAGTTGCTGATCTTGGTACAGCCGTCGGAAGAGGAAAGGATGGATCGCCGCTTGCCTTAATTTCATCAGGATATTCGACGACTCATTGGAGACGTTTTCGCCTCTGGCCCTCCGTTCCCGAACATTGTACGCTTTGTCCAGCCACATCTGATAGATCTCGACTTGCTCGGGCGTCATGTCACAGTACTCCACCCGGCGTTCCTTCTTCGGCAGGTCCTTCAGTACTTGGTACTTTTTTCGTCGCAGGATGAATGGTGTCAACATCGTCCGTGCCCTCGCGATCCGTTGGGCAGACAGGAGCGCGTCGTGATTGTCGTCCATGGCCTTGACATTGTGGGTGAAGATGCTGTGCAGTTCTTCGCGCTTTTCGTGAAACATGGCCGGCATGAGAAAGCCAAGCAGGCTGATCAGCTCTTTCAAGTTGTTCTGCAAAGGCGTCCCCGTGAGCAGGAGCCGAAACTTGGACTCAATTCGGACCAATTTCCGGGAGACCTGCGAGTCCGCATTTTTGAGCACGTGCCCTTCATCGAAGATGGTGCAGCAGAAGCCGAACTTTTTCAGCCACGGGAAGTCCTCCTTTCCTTTGGCGATGGTGTAGGTGGTGACCACGACATTGATCTCGTCTCGTGTGTCGTCAATATGTTCCCTGAGCTCGAGTCGCTCGCTCGGACTGCTGGCATAGTAGGGCTCCACGTTCAAGGTCGGGCAGAAACGTTGAAACTCCTTCAACCAGTTTTCCAACGTCGCCGCCGGCACCACCACCAGATGCGGGCCCCGTTCGCCGTTCTCCCAGAGGTGCGCCAGGAAGGCGATCACCTGGCATGTTTTGCCCAGGCCCATGTCATCGGCCAAGATACAGCTCATATTTTTTTGGTACAGCAGGTCCAGCCAGTTGACCCCGACAAGTTGGTATCCCTTCATCTGGATGCTGGGGGTCATGATCGATGGCTGACCGATATATCCCCGGGATCGGCTTCTCTTCATAGCATCTCGATCCTCATCGCTCACGGGTGTACCGATCCCTGAATCGTGGCCGGATCTTTGGGAGTCGTGCAGTGACACCAGGTCCAGCTCACCGGCCTGCGAGCCGTAGACGCTGACCCCCCAGCTCTTCATCTCGGCCGCCAGAGGCTTCGCGAGGTTCTCACACTTTTGGACGAGATAGTCCACCGCTTCGTAGCTGGCCAGCATTTCCTCAACCTTGTCCACAATCTTTTCACCCATCGGTGGCGCCTTTCTTCTTCCTTTGGAAGGCTTCAGATGGGGTGCCTCTATGCGGGTCACGGCCTCGATGGTGCGGAACGGTCGTTTTGATATCACATGTTCCGCCATCTCTTTGGCCACGGCGGCCGTGTCCGACAAATCAGCCGCCGAACAGGTGTTGAAGAAGACGAGCACGCGCGAAGGGAACGAAGAGTCTTCCAGTCCGGGAGAAGGAGAAGAATGAATCGCTGAATCCGCTTCTCCTTCGTCGTCAGATCGTCGTCGTCGGCCGAGAGACTGGGACGGTGGCCGGACGGCTGCCGGCAGTGGTGCGGGTGAAGAGCTGTGTTTCCGACCTCGCACAAGGGTTCGTGCTTTCTCCGGTGGTTCTTCGAAAATATCGATCGGCTTCGGCAGCATCTTCTTGACGTTTTGCGTCGAACTCCATTTCTCCGCAATGCTTTTCTGCGGCACTTTTGCCTGCTGTCTGACCTGACTCACGACGGCTCTCTTTGGCGCCGCCGCGGGCGTCGGCATCAATTCGTCTTCAGAGCCGGTCAAGTCGATGGCGGTCCTGGTCGACCGAGCCTGGCGCTCCTCGCTCATTTGCAGGCACAAATCGATGGCGTCGTCGTAGTTCCCTTTCTTGGAGAGCAAGACCTCATAGCATTCTCTCACTGTCACTGAGCTGACCATTGACATCATCCTCTTGACTTTCTGTCGTGTGTTGTAATCCATGATATCGTCCAACTCCATGTCTGCTTTCTGTTCTCGCCCAACCGGTACAGCACGAGACGGGCCGGTCTGACGCGGTTTTTTATATACACTTCCATAAGCACTCGCATTGATATCTGCTGAACGTTTCGCCACAGCTCCAGTTCCCGCGGCGGTCGACGTGCCTCGATAAAATGCGTTGGCCGTGATTGTCTGGAACCGGTTGTGGTCCGTGGTTGGGCCTTGTGGCGACTCTGGAATCTTGCCCGGAATTACCTGGCTCTTTCTGATAAACGTCGAGGTCTTGATATCATTCCTTCGCGGATCCGCGGTATCGCTGTCTGACGACCCGCCTCGATATGTCGGCCCCTCGTCGTCGCTGTCGATGGTGATCGTCTGTCTCGGCGCCGGGGCCGCCAGAACAGGGCGTCGGAATGCTGTACCAGCCGGAGCCATGGCGCTGGCCAGGATTCCACGGGATTTGCGGAGTGGTATCGGTGTGGCGGGAACTGGGGAAGAAGCGGCGACTTGGACGACCGCGTTGGGAGGAGAAGAGGCCATATCTGGCGAGGACCTGCGGATGATCTGAGTTGGTTGCGTGAGTCTGGTTGTGTTCCCATCTTGAGTGATGGCGGCTGTCCGGTGTAGAGGTAAGGTTGCCAGCGTTTCGGGCTCAGAGTCATCATCATTGGCACTCGCAGTCACTCTGTTGAGTGGCACGGTCTCAACGGTCTCGTAGACAGGTCGGTAATCTGGATTAAACAGCTCCTCGTCTGAGCGCGACAGGAAACCTGGCGAGGAAGCTCTCACGTCCGAATCCTGAAGGCTCGCCATCGTCAGGGTGGGCTGCCCGCCTGTCACCAGAATCGACCGATCTTCAGGGGACCATGATCGATGGATACATGGAGTCTCGCACTCGGCAAGGACCTTATCGTGGTCGTATCAACTGGCGAGACCATGCAGTGCTGGCGGCGAATTTCCGTTCAAAGACAAAAAGTTAACCTCAAGCGGAGCAGGACCACCAATCTCACGCGTAGCGCGTCACGCCAAGCCTCAATATCAGCCAAACCAGCCTCGATCATGGCAATGCTGTATCCGACATCTGGACAAGCAAGGTCCCAATCCCCCAAAAACCTTTATCACAGCACGCCGAACCTTGCCACAGACATGTCAACACGTCGAAATGCTCCGTCTGGAAAAACGATGGCCGAATCACCGGGTGGACCGCCATCTGCGTCTTCTCCAGAGTCAGATACCACTCCCGCTGTACCGGCGTAAGTCTCATGCTGGGCACGTCGACAACCGGCTGCCCCTGCTTTCCCCCGAACTCTCTAAGGGATGATAGTGCGGTCATTTACAAGCTGTTGTTCTTCACACTAGCCATGGTCTGCATACCGATCGGGTCGTATTTTTTGACGGTCGACCTGCTTTTTCGAGGTCAGCTTTCGTTTGCTTGCTACGGGCTTGCAGGAGTTGACGAGTTAAAGGAAACGCAACATACGCTGGGGCATTGGCCGCAATCATGGCAAACGTCGTGCTAGTCGCTTATATCATCACCGCCATGAGAGAAGACCAAAATGACCGACGGGAGGCTGAGGAGAAGCGCAAAAAGGCGCAATGAGCACGGATTCAGATGATTACCACCGTCTCTACAAAAGTCATGTTGGCTGAGAGGTAAGTGAAGGTCGAACGAGCTTGACCCGTTGAGCCAACCATGCCTCTGAATGGAGGAATTTCCAAGTACTGATGATCATCGGTCAACGTTCTTCCTCATTATATAACATTACATAAACATTATTCGTTGCCGTGTCCCCCCAGGCGCGCTACATGAACCAGTACGGAGAAAAATGCATCCAGATCATTGGGACCTCCAACGGGTGCCGTTCCAAACATAGCAAAATACACGAACCCACGCGAACATTCTCGGTTGCTTTTTCGAACCATTCACGAGTCCCGCCGACTAAACCGGCGCTTGATCCAACTCTGTTTCTTCGGGGGAGTAGACCCTCGGAGGTCGGTTGCCGTCGGCGGAGGCGGAGAAACCTCGCTGTTCAGCTTGATCGGCTGGCGAGGATTGTTGGGGATATATTCGCTGACCGGCGGCGGAGGACCTTGGGACGTGTCCTGTCCATATGCGGTCTCTGACATGCCACCTGGTGAATATGGCTTTTGCGGCGAGACCGGACTGAACTTCAACTCGTTCGCATACGGACTCTCATAGGCATAGTCGTCGGGCTTGCGAACCTGGTGCAGCTGGTCGAAGGAGCTGTTCTGAGAGCTGGGGTTGGTGGATTTACTATTCTCATCGGACCCGGAGGTCATATTGTCGTACGAGTATTGGTGTGAGTGTACCGACATAGGGCTGTCGCCAGAGTATGGGTTGGGTGGATGACGCATGTTTCGTCCGTACATCTGCCCTGCTCCTGGGACTTCCTCCACGGAACTATGTGCTCCGAAACCGAAGGAGCTGCCATTGCGATAGTACCCACCGTGGCTGGGGCCGGGGCCGAGGCCGGGGCCCGCGCGTGGCCGCTGCTGCGGAAAAGCCGGGCCTGGATACAGTCAGGAAAGGTCCACGACGACGAGATCGGTGGGTGGTGGTCAACATACCGCTGTAATAGCTGCCCCTGCGACCGGAGCCGCCGTTGTCCCATCCAAGATGGGAGGCTACAAGACAGTGTCAGTTCAGTGGAATCCCCTCATTCGGTCGCTTGGTCGTGACCTACGCGGATTGCTTTGGGGAGCAGTGCGGCGACTGCTGGTCCCCTCGGCGGCAGCATTGAACGACCGGATCGTGTCGAGCGGACGCTCGAGGCGGTTACGGGTGGGGTTCGAACGGTCGGGATCAGCTTCGGTCGACGTCAGCAACATGTGTCGACCCATGGCATCGGACACGAGACTCACTGATGACATTACCGTCCGCATCCTTATACCTCAGTGACCGGAGATCTTCGAGATTGGACTGTTCCAGCGCCACAGCAGCTACAGATTCGTTAGAACGCGGACGTGCTGACAGGGTCTCTGACGCCGCTCACATGGCTGAGCTTCCACCAAGGCCTTGGACGGGTCGGCCGTGGTATGAAACCTCTTCTTGTCCCTGGCCGTCTCCGTCAGGTCCATTTTCTGGGAGGACGAATTGCTTCGGCGGGACTTGTTGGACGAGAAACTCATGGCCGAGACCGCGCGGGGACGACCGTCATGATGAGGCTTTGGCGACGTCGGAGGAGACAGAGTCGCCATGATGGCGGTAGACCGTGGCGGGAGGGTGTATCTATATTGATGGCAATATCGTCGTCACAGCGAGTCGTCGTCGGCCGCAATCTGTCGACAGTGCTCGAGACAAAAATTCTCTGATGGCCGGGGGTCGACAGTGAGTCCCAGCGGCGACAATGGTCAGTAATCCTCTGACCCCAAGAAATCGAGAGCGAGTGCAGTCGAAATAGTTCGAGAGATGAGAGAGCTCTGAGGCGAGGGTGACGCAACGTGTGGCAGGAAATGACAGGGAACAGGGTGATGATGTTTCAAAGAAGTCGGTGGCCAGGAACGACGCCACGAACACGGCGTCTACTACCTGACGGATAGATAATCAGAGTAGAGCCAAAAATATCACAGAGCAAAAGCCACCGATGACAAGAGACAGTAACGAGGGACAAGCAAGTAAAGTGCGACACTGAAGTGGGTGAACAGCGGAGTGGCAGGTAGTGTGAGAGGGCGGCGCAAGCAGTGGATGGGTCGAGGTATAACGGCTGGGCCAGAAATTGTGCATCAAGTGTGTGGCCTGAGCGGTCGAGCACGGTGTGGGTGCGGGTGCATTGGATCATGGACGGCCACAGGTAATCCTGTCCCAGTAGTCATCGTCCATCTAGATTCTTGAAGGATAAAAGACCAATAGACCAGGGGACCTGTCCACGCCATCCCGTCCATCCACCGATCTGCCTTGCCCGGAGCAGCTTAGTTACTCCCAGTCTTCTGAGCACTGTCCCTGTTGCCCCGCCATGTACCGCCCGGCCGCCGCCACTGACATTCGGGTCGTTCCTGGAGGATGTATAGAACAGCGCAAGCAGAGCAACGATCGATCGACTGGACCTAGGACTGTTCCTGTGGACAGACACAATCCGGCCAGCGGGCAACGTCCTTTTGTCTTGGGATGCCCTCCACGCTGCCATTCATTCCCCTCGCCTCCTTTCCGCTCCTCTCTCGCCGGCGACGCGCGGCCCCGTGCCACAGTCGTCGTCTCAGCTCGATTCGTCTTTGTCTCGTCTCATGCGCGTTTGTCTGGCATTCTGACAGGTGGGGCGGCATCGGGAATGTCTGATCCTCCGAACCAGGCCAGCTTATCGCATTACTCGGCTGTTGCATCATGGTCTCCGAGACATCATGACGATGCGGCGTTCCTACTTCCACTTTAAATTCATTGCCCCAAACTCGATCCGACTGACATCCGCGGTCTGCCGTGGAACTATTGCCCTGTTAGTGAGCTAGTCAACAAACTTCGCCAGGCACCGCGCCCGTGCAGGGAAACAGAAACGCCGCTGTCATCTCCCGCGCCGGGCGCTCTGACCAGCCCAAGACGGCTCCATGAGAATCAACAGCGTTTCGGCACCGAGGGTGGATAATCTAGGCTGGGACAAGGCTCGGCACCAGCCTCAGCTGTCCCATTGGAGCGTCTGATGATGGATTCATGTGATGAGTCTTCGGTCGAGAACAAGGGCATGGAATATTTCCATCTGTTTCCGGGCCAGCGTTGATAATAGGAGACGGAGCACATTGCGCAGAGGTCTTTGATGCCCTGAGTTCGACATGGCTCGCCCAATAATATTCCGCCAGTGGTGTTGACCGAAGAGGTTGGTGTCGCTCGTCACATAAGCATGAGCACCCATTGAACGTTGTAACTGCCGGTGTCGTAACAATGCAGGTATAGGCATTCGAAAGACTAGCTCTATCGACTGACATATGAGAGGTGACCCGGCTCACCAAAGTCCGGCCCCGGTGGGTCCAGCAGCCAGCCAGCCCGCCCTAGCATCGTTGCTTCCGAGAAGCTCTTTGCTTTTATGCTCACGACATGTCCCCTCCGTTCATCACATAAACAGTATTCCCGGTCGCCACACACAGACTCGCCAGCCAAAGGCAGGCAAAGCACCTACAGTTTGTTCGGTGTCTGTGGGTGCCACTGGTAGCCGGCCGCATCACTGAACTTGTACCCATACGACGCCGTGAAGTCGTCGAGGACCGCGGGGCCACGGGAGCCTGCGAATGTGAGCATGGGAGGCTGTCGGGGCGGTGATACTGACCGTAAGGATACTCCATCGGGACAATCTCCTTCTTCTCATCCAGGTAGTGGAGCAAGGGAGTAAAGATCCTCCACGAGGCATCCAACTCGTCGTCGCGGACAAAGTTGGAATGGTCGCCCTTCATGGCGTCGAGGATCAAGCTCTCATAGGCCTCGGGGATCTTCAGGTCGGAGAAGCGTCGCCGGTACGTCAGGTCCAGCTCGGTCACGACGGTCTGCATGGACAGACCGGGCAGTTTGGAGTTCATCTTCAGGTAGACCGACTCGTTGGGCTGGATGCGGATGACGAGTTCATTGCGCGGAATGTCCTTGAAGATGCCCGAGGTCACGTCCCTGAATTGAACGCGCACCTCGGTCTTCTGCTCGTTGAGGGCTTTGCCGGCCTTCAAGATAAAGGGCACGCCGTCCCATCTCTCGTTCTTGATGAAGAGCACCATGGCACTGAAGGTGGGACATCGTGAGTCCTTGGGAACCGTGTCGTCTTCCTTGTACGCCGGCTTGGTCCCGTCCAGCGATTTGCCGTACTGGCCGATGATCACGTTCTTCGGTTCGATGTGGGGAATGGCCCGGAGCACCCGCACTTTCTCATCACGGATGTCCTCGGCCGAGAAGGAGATGGGTCTTTCCATGGCGAGCAAGGTGAGCACTTGGAGCAGGTGATTCTGCATGACATCACGGATGATGCCGAACTCGTCAAAGTAGCCCCCTCGCCCTTCGGTGCCAAACGGCTCCTTGAACGTGATCTGGACATTGTCGATGTGGTTGCGATTCCAGTTGGCACCGAGAAATTCATTGCCAAAGCGCAGAATCAGCAAGTTCTTGACCATCTCCTTGCCGAGATAGTGATCGATGCGGAAGATCTCGTCCTCTAATCAGGGTCAGCCCAGATTCATTGGCCTCTTCAGAGACGAGGGTGGTGTTTCACCTTTCCAGTCGGGCGTCAAGCTATAGCAGAGTCGGCATGTCAACACCATCTTCTCCGAGGGATCTCAAAGACACTTACGCCTTTTGCAACTGCCGTGAGCTGGCAAGATCCTTGCCAAACGGCTTCTCAATGATGATCCGGGCAATGCCATTCCGGGGGTAGCAATTGCGCTTCAGATGCTGCGACACGGTGATAAAGACACTCGGCGGCAGGGCCATGTAGAACACTCGGTTGCCTTCTTTGCGATTCTTTTCAATCTCCGAGATATGTTGATCAAGCTTTTGAAATGGTTCATCTTGGTCGTACTGTCCAGAGATGTAGGTACAGATGGCGCAGAAGGAATCTAGCTGCTCCTCCACGTCTTTTGTCGGAGTCTTGATGTATGATCGGACTCGCTTGAGGTATTCGGTGCGGTCCATCTTGGTGCGGGCATATCCCACGATCCTAATGTCCTTGGGCAAGAATTGGTTCCGATACTAGAGTCGTCAGCCAGCCGCCCATCATCGCGTTCGGTCCCCAGCCACGGCGGCACATACCAGACCAAAAAGGGCCGGGAAGGTCTTCTTCTTCGCCAGGTCCCCCGAAGCGCCCAGGACGACGATGACGGTGTTGTCCTTGAGCTCAACCGCGCTGCAGCACAATCCGGTCAGTGCAATGGCCGTGGTGAGGGGGACGAGCCCAGCATCGGCCGGGCTGGGTGCGATATCGCCAGGAAAAGAGCTCACCCAGCATCGAGAGGGTCGTCGACGTAATTGTCCGTGTCAGCCATGATGGGCGATTGCTCCGACACGAGGGGTGAAATCGGAGAGAAGCGAGCCGGAGCCTGAATAGAAATATCGGATGGTGGTGAGAATGTTGACAAAGCCGGCGGTGGGCAATCCAGTCGATAGTGGGGCAGCCGGCTGCGGCACAGCTTGAATATTGGATTAATTCCGGGGTCTGATCTCGCAAGTCCGAAGCCTGAGTTTTTCCTACGGACCAACACCCGCACAGAGGGAGGGAGCAGAAAGGGGAAAGAGAGAAAGAATGCGCCAGATGATGGCAGTTGCAGCAGCTCAGCGAGTATATATCACGTCCTGATGCTCTTTTGCGTCATTAATCAATTGTGGGTTGCTTCGCCGTATCATCATTTCTAGCTCTGGACCCTTTCCGCCTCCCAGTCCCCCCCGCGGAATGGTCGGCTTCCCGACTGAGCATGCCAACGCCTATTGCCCTCCCCCCCACGGCCATGCTTCGTAAGAATTGAATCGTTATGTAATCAGCACTGGCACTCGCCATATTCTGCAATCACTGGGCGGGCCTGCTGGAGAACAACTGGCATCGGTGAGCATGGCGAGTCTGCCCGTCCCAACACGGCAGTCGCAATATTGCTTCAAACGTCAAACCAAGACTGTGCAAATCGGAATCCAGGGCATGACCCCGGGGTGGTGCTGTCGGCGGTTGGATGGACTCCGTAGGCAGCACATGTCGGGAGCCAGCGGCGGCCGTGGACACAGCCAGGACGTCACCGAGACGCCCACATTCCGTGAAATGATATCAGGCGACGGAGCAGAGTTATCCCTCTCGGTCATCTTTCACAGGGCGAACGAAGTCAGATCTCGATGAAAAAGCAAGCCGGAGATGGAGGACCTATCTCCGCCAGAGAACCGGGGCGTGAGCCTGAGAGGAAGTCTTGGCGTACTAACCCGCTCCCGGACTAGACCACCACACAAGACCAATTTTCGAGGCTGCAGACACGATTCCGACGTCGAGGAGAGAGAAGATCAGCCAGTCCACGGGTCGCAACACTTTGTTCTTCGTTTGTACTCCCTTTTACCCTTGCCTCCAACGCAGTCAAGATGGTTTCCAGCGGTGGCCACCGACGTGAGTAGACGTCTTTCTGAAACTCCCCCTCGGCAGGAGGGTACTGATTGTGACCCTCGACAGTATATGTGAAGGGCAAGCACCTTTCCTACCAGCGCGGCAAGCGAAACACCAATCCCAATACCTCGCTGCTGAAGATCGAAGGTGTCGAGGATTCCAAAGCTGCGAGGTACGCTTCTGCCCGTCCTTGTCGCGAGAGAAGTCGAAGGAGGACGAGAAGATCTAACATCCGGCGCAGTTTCTACCTCGGCAAGCGTGTGGCATTTGTCTACCGCGCCTCCAGGGAACGACAAGGCACCAAGATCCGGGTCATCTGGGGCAAGGTGACTCGACCACATGGCAACTCGGGGATCGTGAGGGCGAAGTTCAAGCACAATTTGCCGCCAAAGAGTTTCGGTGCCAGCGTGAGGGTGATGCTGTATCCCAGTTCGATATGAGACCATCACTGGTGCGAGCGGTGGAGAGAAAAGTTGACAGAGAGGAATGCGGGTGAAGAGCTGTCTGTCCGCATGATGAAGAGGCGTCACGGAAAGTCCAGACCTGGATGGCCGAGCGGGAAATGCTGCTGCATATCATGGCACATTCTGCGAGCTCGAATTTAACGCGCACGAATTCAACACAAAATTACAACCTTCCGCTACTGCTTTTGATCTATCCTGGACACAGATTGTGAAACTCGTCTCGAGAGGAGCCAAAGAGGAGCACGACGTTTGTAGGAGAGTGATTTGAGGGCGTTGCCTGGAAACAAGTTGGTTGAGAACTCGACAAAAATACATTCTCCATTACAACGAGAATCTGGGTTTCCATAGGATGGGCAGAAACCGCTCCCAGGGCAGCTGATTTTGATTCCTCCCACAGATTGTGCACCGCCAGCCCCAAGCTCGGCCTTGAAATGGTCCTATACATCCTACCCACCTTCTCTCTTCCTGCCCCGATAAAAGGCTATTCTTGATGACGCTGGAGAGTCGCAAAACAGGACCATCACGATTCTGCGTCGTACACGCGACGACGCCGCCCTGGCAGTGTATAGGTATTCAATGATGATACTCTACACTCCGTGCGCCGGCCATATTGACCCCGCAGACTTGCGAGATCTTCTCACCGAAGATGTCGCTGGGGAATGGCCAAGCGGGGTTTTGGATGACCATGATTGGAACGTTCCGGACGGCACCATTGCAATGTGCGCCACTCCATGAAAGAGTCCGCGAATGGGTGAGGGCCGAGGAGGTGGCAAGTTGACGGCCTATTGATGAAGCCGCTCCAACCCTGCTGGGCAGCGCGGACAGGGCAACTCACAGGCACCCAGATCACGGCTCACCGAAGCCGCCTCCACCAAAGAGGCGTCAGCTCATCTTTTTGAGTCGCCTAGCAGACTCTGCCGCCACCAGAGAACACATGGCTCCAATGAAAAGACAAACAGCGATTGCGTTGGGCGCGTTCTTCTGGAGATTCAGCCATCGATGATGGTCAGCCTCGTCGTCTGCCCTGCTGTCGTTGCGGTCCGGCTCCAGGATGCTAAAGACGATCCAGCTCACAAAGGTCCCGACGAATTGCGGCAGAGTCGTATACACGTTCAGAACGCCAAGATAGATGCCCGCAAGTTCTCCGGTCGATGAGTGCGCTTCATGGTCGTCCGGATGGTACAACTGAAGAACTTCATCTGAGACGAGCGAGGGAGAATGCTGATCCAGATTCCGATCCATTTCAATATCGTCTTGTCCATCTTCGTCAACGCTCCCCCGCACCGGGGTATATCCGGGTGCGACCGAACCTCTGACGGTCGCATGTGGCCCAGAGGAAAGCTTGTTGATCTCGATCCCGAGGAGGCCAAAAGGAGCCCATGAAGATACGGCCCATGGGATGCCGCACAAGGCCACCAGCGTGGTCGCAGCGCCCAGACTGTGGACCCAAGGGGCGCTGGACGTGATGGCGGCAAACAATAAGTTGGACATCAGCCAGGCCATAATCAAGTCCGGTTGGAGGTTCGAAATCCGGACAAGAAAGGCCTGGATCGTTTGAGATAATGATGGCGGCGGCCGAGGGGTATACGTCTTGTCTTCCCCGGCCTGTGGTCGCACCAGGTACGGTAGCAAGATCGAGGAGATGAGAGTGACGAGCGAGAAGATGACCAAGGACATGCTTCCCAGCCGACCAACGTTTCCGAGAGCGTCGTGGCTGTCTTCCGAACCTGGTTCCGGCGGCGGATGTTCGTAGCGATAATATATTTCACCAACGAACGTACTCGAGTAGAACAAGAACGGAAACCTAGACGATGAGATGGCGTCAGGACATGGCATACATCAATGACGGAAACGGCGAGGGAACAATCTCCTCCGGGTCCTCTCCCCCACTCACCAGCCGACCCAGTTCCAGAATTGAATCCAGCAAATGGCTTGTATTCGCGGAGGAAGATTGATCGTCCTCCTCCACAGCTCCATCAGGACGGACCAGGCCATCGACGGCTTCTCTGGGTCAGAGGATAACCTCACCCGTTCGGTGACCGCCCAGCAAGTAACTCCCACCGTCGCCCACAAGGCCGTGGCCGAGATCACGGTCATCTTCTTAAATTGCGTGTCGCCGCCCAGCCACGGGGGGAACAGGCGGACCAAATCCAAGGTGCCGATCAAGTAACCAACCACATGGCCGACGGCGGTCATCCGGGACGCCCAGGCAGAACCTGCTTGCTGCTGAGAAATCGGGAGGGTATCGACGATCAAGCTGCGGCAGCATGCCTGCACCGCATTGACCGAGAAGTCCAGGGCGTAGATGCAGAGCACGGCGACCACGACCGTGACCTGGTCGTGGGTCTCCCCTTCGGGAATGAACAGACCGACGACTTCAGAGGTCCAGCCCAGGAGGAACAGGCAGACTCCGGTAATGATGGCGCCGCCGACCATAAATGGTCTTCTCCGACCGTACTTGGACGTCGAACGGTCGGCAATCGCCCCGACCACGGGCTGCATGATCAGTCCCGAAAGGGGCCCGGCAATCCATACCAGCGACGTGTTGGACTTGGTCAGGCCCAGCTGGAGGAGGTAGGGAGTACCATCTAATCAAAACAGTCAATTTGTCACCCCAGCTCTTGGTGTCGTGCGCATTCATTCGTACATGTCATCTCAATGCCCCAGGTGAACCTGCGACACGCACTTAGTGGCCTGCATCTTCACGAGCGCGGAACGGGTCGCTTTACTGGAGGCCGATGAGTGAGAAGGTGAGGAGGCACATCCGCACGGCCTCAGTGGAGCCTTTGATAGACGGTGTGCCGCTCCATGTGGCGGACATGGCATTGAGGACGATGGCGACCAAGGACAGGTCAGTGTCACACGCCTTCGTGCGACCTGTTGTATAATTTCCGTGGGCGTTCCAGGACCGTCCGCCCGAATGGACAAAATTCGTCGCAAGGGGAGATCTGACCAGCAACAAGGAGGAGGGTCTGCTGAAAGCACAGCAGGTTCATATTGGATGCCGTTCCTCGCCAGCGTAGGAGTGCATCCAAAATGGAGGTAGGGATCGACGTCAGACATGATTAGGCGAAGCCCCTGATTGGCACAGGGACCGAGCAAAACGGGTTCACAGCATGAGGCCTACATCAATCTTGTTTGACTTTATCTAAGGTTGATTTGCATGACTTGATGGTTCTTGCACGCGTCTAATGCCTCACTTGGTATAATCCGCCGAAGTGGCTCCGCTTCCTAGACGAGATCAGTGTCGATGAGCGGCCGCGCCAGTCTAGACGGCCGCACCAGAGATGAAGAACCACTTGTCCACGCTGCCGTCAATGGGCGCCGGAGGGAGGTTCTGGCCCTTGGGGATCGTATCAAGCTCGGAGGGATCGACGAGATCGGGCGAGTTGGTGTTGGTCACGTTTTTCAGGCTGATCTCACCCGGTCTCTGCTTGCCGGTAATCAAGCGTTCCCAGGCGTCACTGCATTCGCGAATCACTTCTTCCGCGTATTTCTTGTTCTTGCACTCCCCGCTGAATGCGAACTGGTTCTCTGGCTTGCCGTCAGGGATCTTGTAGATGCGGAACCACTCGTTTGTAGCCCGAAGGAGACCGGGCAGATGACGCTCGACGTCTTCGATGTCGTTCAGCTTGGGGGCCAAGGGGTCATTGACCTAGGCCTCTGAATTAGCACTGAGCCAACGAGGGGGTAGCAAGGGTAGCACGGGGGGTCAGCGTAGCAAGCAGCACAGCCAGCAGCGGAACAGCAGCACACCAGCAGCACACCAGCAGTACACCAGTAGTACACCAGCAGCACACCAGCAACACACCAGCACACACCGGCACGCCAGTGGCACACACCACCACACCACTACACCAAAAGCACAGCCAGAACTTACATCAATGACAATGACCTTCCAGTCTGTCTCCTCTTCGTCCAACAGCGCCATCACACCCAGCACCTTGACCTGCTTGATTTGGCCAGTATAGCCGACGAGTTCACCGATTTCGCAGACGTCCAATGGGTCGTTATCGCCCTTTGCTTTGGTCTCGGGGTGGACGACATTGGGGTCTTCCCAAGTCTGAAGGGGTCAGCACAGACGTGTTCCAAGAAGGCGTTCTCCTACACACCTTGGGGAACGCGCCATAGTTCCAAAGGTAACCCTTGTGAGGAAAGCAGTTGCGCACGAATCGGAGTTTGCCTTTCTTGACATCTTGCTTGATCGGGTTCCTGGACGGTCGGATTAGCACCGGGGTGATAGGCTTCACTGTGCCATGGCGGCGGCGTACAGGTATTCTTCTTTCGAAATCTGCAGGCATCCCGTTCAGTCAAGTCATGTCTCGTATCAGGATGAGAGGTCCACTCACCTCCAGCTTTGCGTTCGACCAGCGAGGAATTTCGACGACCATGTTCAGAATGGTGTGTTGCTCATTGGCATAGAGAGGAATGTCGTGGAAGGGGGAGACAGGAGTGCCATTCTTTTCGATGTAGCATCTGTATTCGAGAGTGTGCAGAGCTCCCACCTTCCGTGTCGAGTACTCGGACAATTGCTTTCCGTACGACATGTTGCGCGCCTGTGAGGAAGCGCCAGCACCAGTACTAGTTGCTGTAGCAGTGGCAGGGGAAATATGTCGAGATATAGCTTCCGAGCGTCGAGAAGCTATCGCGGTGGTGGCGGTTCGGCGGAGGGGAGGAATGCCGGATTTTTGGGTCGTGGGCGCCAGGGCGGGGATTATTTGGCGGTGAAATGAGGACAAGCTGAGCCTGCAAGACTGCGGTGTGGGCTGGACTCGATTGCGAAGAGCGAATTGACGTAGTGGCATGTGAGAGAGAGGCAGACTTTTTCCAACGTCAGCTCTGGCTGACACCACGCCCGTCCCACGTCAGAAGTATTTTGGCTTGCTGTTTCGTCCCTATAGGTCGTGGCTCACCATTAAATTCTTCGGCCTCCACTCAGCTCCGGGTTATTGACGAGCTTGGAAGCACTCTCTCCGCCCGCCCGCGGTTCAGGGCAGCCTCTGTGCTTATCGCCTTTTCCCTATCGGCACGTGACTTTTTTGACCTTGCACCATTTTGTCACCATGACTCTTTACGACCGCACCCCAAGATGGTCCAGGTCTAGATGACTGCTAACCATGTTTTGCGGTTGCAGTCTCTGCTACGACGCCCTTTATCCGTTATAGCTGCTCGACCTGCCGGCGCCGCCTCTTTTCCCGCTATGATCGCCGCCACTGTGTCGCCCACCGCGGGCGAGGTGACCACGGCCGACCGCTCGACCTCCGAACGTCTTCCCCTTGGTCACGATGTTCCTCGCGTTCCCATCCCCAGCCGCGGAGTAGACTACCGCGGAAAAGTCGTCCTCGCGCCTATGGTGCGCTCAGGAGAACTGCCATCCCGTTTGATGGCGCTCAAATACGGAGCAGACCTGGTCTGGGGGCCGGAGACCATTGATCGTGCCATGATTGGCACCAGGCAAAGGGTCAACCCACGCACAGGTTGCATCGAGTGGTCCCGGCCTTCAAGCAGCTACCAGACGTCGGACGACAGCCCTTCTACCAAGGAGTCAATCATTTACCGAATTGACCCCAATCGGGAAGGGGGGAGGATTATTTACCAAATCGGCACTTCGTCTCCCCATCTCGCCGTTCAAGCTGGTAGGCTGGTGGCACCATATGTCAGTGGAATTGACGGTGAGTGAGTTCACCAGCGTATGATCCTCGGCGAGTGGACGGGCCAATTGCTAACCCTGTCTCCCTCTGGTGCAGTCAATGCTGGCTGTCCCAAGCCATTCTCTACGTCGGGCGGAATGGGCGCCGCACTCCTTCGCACCCCAGACCATTTGTGCGACATCTTGACGTCCCTCGTTTCACAGGTTGGTGCGCCCAACAATATCGGTATCAGCGTCAAGATTCGACTCCTTGAGAGCCCCGAATTGACCTCTGACCTTGTCCACAAACTTTGCCAAACGGGAATCACCGGCTTGACCATACATTGTCGCACCACTCCGATGAGGCCGAGGGAACGGGCCATCCGAGACCAGTTGCGGATGATTGGAGCCGTTTGCCGGAGCCATGGAGTGGCATGCCTGATGAATGGCGACGTTACCTCTCGAGAAGAAGGATTGAGACTGGCCGAAGAGTATGGTGTGGATGGAGCGATGATTGCCACGGCTGCTGAGGCCAACCCGTCGGTCTTCCGGCCAAAGGAGCGTGGAGGTCTGGCGCCCTGGAGGGAGCTGGCGACCGAATATTTACGACTCGCCATGAGCGTCGAGAACAAGTGGGGCAACACGAAATTCTTACTGTCCCAGCTCATGCCCGGGAAGGACCCAGCGTACCAGCGTGTGCAAATGTCGAGAAGCCACGTGGAAGCGCTGTCAATTTTGGAGATTACCGACTCGAACATGGTCAGCAAAGCACACGAGATCGACCACCTCCTCGGCCTTGATCTCGCCAGGGTGACGAAACGAGATGTCAAGCGGGAAAATAAGCAGCTCAACCAGGAGAGACACAAGAAGAACCTGGAGAGGAAACGGACGTTGGAAGAGAGGAGAAGTGAGAAGAATAAAGACCTCGACGACGCAAGTGACGAACGAACCAAAAAGCAAAAGGCCGAGATCGCAGCTGAAAGTGCATTATTCGAAGGGGTCAGCCGTGGCGCGATGGCAGTCGCGGTGTAATTCCGACTGCAGAGGCTGTGAAGAGGTTCGAGACTGACCAATCTTTGACTCTGTGTTGAGTCGAAGCCGACGATGACTTTGTCTATCAGGAGACGTCTGCAGGAGGGGCCACGTGCAGCTCGAGAAGCCGTCTGTCCCTCCCGCCGCTCGCAGAGTTGTCCAACGAAGACGATCGCGACCGAATTGACCGACCGCCACACGAACGGCGACGAACAAAGAGCGAGAAGGCCGGCAGAAATCCAGGACTTTATCACGCAACCAATGAGTCCTACTGGAGGCCAGATCTGTCATCGTCAGACGCTCTCCATTAGGCTTACACGGGTGCGGACGTCAAAACGACCTTGCTCGTCACGGAGAGATGAGGCAATTTCTGTCTCCAGTATTTGTGAGCTATGGGATATCCAGAGCTTCCAGCGTATAGTGACTACTGCCATGAGAAGAATGACCCATCTGCACAGGGAATAGTGGCAAGCACCCGACCTTTCTGCGTCAAAGTCTCCCTGACTTTGCCATGGAATCATCCATCGCCTCTTCCTGTCCCATTCCCGCAAAAGGGCCGCCGAGAAGCCTGCAGTCGGAGTCCTGTGCGACCTTTTGTTCAATCCGCGGAAATGGTACATGGCCAGCTCCCTGCTGCTTTCTCAAGGACGGGTCCGCCGGAAACCTTCACCAGGCGGGCCGTTTGTCCACTGGTACATTGGTTTAGTCCCTCCACTTCACTGGATCTCCCAACGAGACTCAGTTCAGCACCCATGTGCTCGCCACAGCGGACACTTCAGCTAGACCGTCCTCAGCTAAACCCTCCAGCGTCAGCGAGGTTGATTTCTGCTCCCACTAGCCAAATTAATAAAATAAAGAATTATCAATCAACCGGCCAACTCTTCCTTCCTTCCCAGCACTCTGGCATGCCGATCCACCTCCTCTACAATGTCCTGCAGCTTGACGTTTTCGGCTTTCTTCCCCCGTTCGACTGCCTCTCCTCCCCAGCTGAACTTCATTGTCTTTCCGTCTTTGAAGCCCAGTTCCAAGGTCGCCGGTAGATTGGAAGAACGCGGCAGCTGGGTCGTGCTGATTTTGATACTCCTGTGCGCCGAAGGCGGGAGGAGACTGAGAAACAGGCGCGGCACTTTGCTAGTCGGCTGGAAAGGGTTGAAGCGCGTGGTGAGCGTCGTGAGGTACGCTGTTTTCATCGCGATTGACGTAATGGCTCGATAGAGCCAAGTCCAGGTCGACGTTGGAGCTCGCACCAGTGGATGTGACGATCAAGAGCGGGAATTTGTTCAGCCTGGGGGAAATGTGCGGTCGTGGCTGTGGCTGCAATGAACGTAAATTTCCGCCTGCAGTCGCCAACGCCGTTTATCGAACAACTTGGAATCGGGTTCTCCAAGAGGAATGAGACAACACTGAATGTGCAAATATCTTGGAGAGATGCAATGTTTCCGCCATTGAGCTCCGTAAAATCCGCTAACGATTCCGCGCCTGGTTTGCTCCGTTTGCTCAAGGCTTCTGTGACACCTGGCTCACAAGGCAGGCACCAGACAACCAAGCTTCTCCTTTCAGTGTGCTCGTGTCAATCGCGCAGGATGTCATTATCCCTGACACAGCGTTTACAGGCGCTCGCAGACAGTTATAAGCAGACGGTCACCCTGATTCAAGAACTCCAAAAGTTTCCCGCAGGGACCTCTACTTCCGGAGATGCAGACGAGCGAAGAGTCGAGCTGGCGAATGAAATCCATGACAGTCTGAAAGAACAGGAAGATAGACTGGAAATACTGCGACAAGAAGTTGAGGACGACTCACTGCCACTGTTGCATCGACGCGGCCATGCTTCCTTCTGGCTCGAGGAAAGAGAGCGAGAACGTGAACGAAATGCCGACCTGATGGCCCGACTGGCGGAGGATATCAAGAATGCAAGAGCCAGCTTCAGACACGCTCAATTACAGGCGAAGCGAAATGTGGATGCTGCCAAACGGAAAGAGCGAGAACAGTTGTTCGCGGATCGCAAAATTGATCACGCTCCATCCAGACGGCCAGGGCAAGAGAGGCTGACCCAGGACGAGTTGGCGCTGCAGGCGTCCGAGGATGTCACAAGGGCTCTGAGGAGAGTGCACAACCTCCTGGAGGGCAACTTGGCCCAATCACAATTTGCCCAGCAGACATTGGACGAAAGTCAAGAGGCGCTGAAAGATCTGACCCATAGCTATGGAGGAACCAGCGATCTTTTGAAGAATTCTCGGGGACTGGTCACCCAGCTGATACGCAGTACCAAGAGTGATAGCTGGTATTTACAGACGGCATGGTGGATTCTCCTCGTCACGATATGCTGGTTGGTCTTCCGAAGGATTTTATATGGTCCGCTGTGGTGGCTCCTGTGGCAACCTTTGCGACTCCTGTGGTGGATCACTCTCACCAGCTTGGGGAGCATAGGCTTCGGTCAGGCCAAGAGCGAGGTCAATGTGTCGTCCTCATTGAGCGTCATCTCTAGAGGGATCCCGACAAATCCGCCTGGCGTTTATTTCCGGAGCATGGCCTTACCGAACAAAGGGGGTCAGGGGTGGGATCGACGCAGTCAACCTCCCCAACATCCGAACGATGAAAGCATGGTGGAGAAGGTCGGGCGCACAATGGACGAGCCTGCTCACCATGGCACGAATCTGGACGACATCACCGAGGAAGAGCGAAGGATTCAAGAGGAGCAGCCTCGAAATTCTCTGAAGAGAATGATGGAGCAGGAAAAAGAAACTGAGATATTTAAAGACGAATTATGAGACGTGTGCCTAGCGGTCAAATGTCACGCCTTTAACGCTCACTTTTCAATGACTCTGCTGCCAATGAGGTGATCCTTCATTCCCATGATGCTCAATAGAGCCCGACAAGAACTGAACTATAGCATGCACGCTTTGTAGGAGCGGTAATGGGACCCCTTCACAGCAAAGCCTCGCCCATATGGGTTGGTGACGGCATGCCAAGAACCACTCAACGCGACATCACGCGTATTTTTCGCGACTTGGTCAGACTTACTGTAATGAAGAGAGGAGTCAAAATTGCAGCAGACTTTGAACCCACTGGCATTAGCTATTTACATGCATATTCCCCCTTAAGACTGAAAAATAGACTCGGGCAGTGAATGCGACCAACATCCCAGTCGATCAACTCTAGCAGACACCGCAGGCACACGCTTCCCAACATCACTGTCGCCCCATGGCGAACTTTTTCGATAACAGAGCGCGTGCTGCGGCGGCAGCTTCTAGCTCAAAGGCCAAAGCACCAGACACGGCGACGGCAACACCACGCATGCAACCATGGGTGGAAAAATATCGCCCAAAAAGCCTTGAGGAGGTGAAGAGCCAGGAGCATGCTACAGAGACACTGAGAAGGATGGTACATGCAGCGAATTTGCCGCACCTGCTCATGTATGGGCCTCCGGGAACGGGCAAGACATCAACCATCCTCGCCCTGTGCCGTGAACTCTTTGGACCAGAACTCTTTCCGTCCCGGGTCCTCGAACTCAACGCGTCCGACGAGAGAGGGATCACGGTCATCAGAGAGCGAGTTCGGACCTTTGCGGCATTACATTTGGTCAACGCACCGGCATCCAAGGAGTATCGAGAGCGGTACCCTTGCCCTCCGTTCAAGGTCATTATCCTGGATGAGGCCGACAGCTTAACACAAGATGCCCAAGGCGCTTTGAGACGTGTCATGGAGGTTCACGCCAAAATCACCCGATTTTGTCTGTGCTGCAACTATGTGAGCAGGATAATCGACCCAGTGGCATCACGGTGCTCCAAGTTCCGGTTCAAGTCTCTCGAGGGTGGCCAGGCCAAAGAGCGTATTCGGGAAATATTGACGGCGGAAAATGTCGCATACGAAGATGGAGTCATTGACAAGTCGCTCAAGGTGTCGGATGGCGATCTGCGTCGAGCAATCAACCTGCTTCAAAGTGCCGCTCGACTCGTGGGCGCCGCCAATCTCGCTGCCACCAACGGCCATGCCTCGCATCAACGGCCGAAGTCCAAGACCGTCCTCGATGACGAGGACGAGGAAATGACAGATGTGGACCCGGGGGGGACGTCAAACAAGCACGCCGTCAAAATCTCCGACATCGATGAGATCAGTGGCATCTTTCCCCCTCATATGACCGATCAGCTATTCATAACCTTACACAAGGGCAACACCCAGAACTACCAGAATATTGCAAGAGAAATTTCAGACCTGAGTGCATCGGGCTACTCAGCAAATGAGGTCTTGTTGAGCTTGTATAACAAGATCATCTTTGATGATTTGGTCGAGTCACGAAAGAAGTATAAGCTCACGCAGATTTTCTCCGAGTTCGATAAAAGATTGGCTGATGGCATGGACGAACATCTTGCAATGCTGGACATGAGCTTACAAATTGCGGGTGTGTTGGCTACGAAATGATGTAACAGCTTGCGCCTGTCAGAGCTGTCATGGTCTGTCGGGTTGTGGAGGGGCGGCGCATGGCATTCAGGGACGGGATCGACAAAAGCTCGAAGGCATGAAGTCAGAGCTATGAAGGTCATCTCCAAGGGCATGCCAGCATGGACCTATGATACCGGGCTTGAGCGTCCACTCCAACTTCAGCTCCCATCGCTTTCGATCTTCACCTTGTCCAAGTCGTCGTCTTGGGTCTCATCGATCTTCCAATCCTCGGTCTTATCCACAGGCCGTGCGCCAGCGACGCGTCCTCCGCTCCCGTGCTGTCCTGCAAACCGTCCCGAACAGTCTGCTCCTCTCCCTTGCGCCGACGTCGCCTCCTGAGGCCCAGCCTCATCGGCAGAAGCCATGGCTTCTCCCTCCGATTCCGTTTGTGCGCTGTCATCATCCGCCGGTTGTCGCTCTTCTTGTTCCTCTGCGTCTCTTTGCGCTTGCCATTCTGCTTTGATTGCTGATGCTCCGTGCGCAAAATCTTCGACACTCAAACCTGAGTATGAAACATAAGCTGGATTGGCTGTGGCAGCCCGATTTGAAAGACCAGAACTGGGCCCAGCGACATGCAGAGGAGGGCCACGCTGGTTTTCATGGCCAGAAATGTGTGGAACACCGTCAGGTCTTGCAGTTCTCATCCTCTGGACGGAGCCCGTGGCGTTGAGTTCAGGGTGGTCATTCTTCTGACGTTTGGCCACCCGCTGGCTGTCTGAATGCTCGGTGTTTCGTGATGTCTCGCTCGCTCTTGTGCTCATAGTATCCGAGAGACGGGAGAATTTTGGTGGGGCATAAGACGAAGAATCACGCTGTCGCTCGAGATGGTTTGTGGCTTTCTGGAATATCAACACTGTGGCCTTCATCCAGATCTTGTAGTCGGAATATTTTTGGCCTTCGCTGTTCCCGAATGCTAGAATTGCAGGTTCGACCACAAGATCAATCGGCAAACCGTTCAAGTTTCCTTCTTCGGCTTCAGGAGTAATTGTGGCATGGGCTTCGACCAGTTCTGTCGCTTGATGGAAGGGCTTTGTGAAAGCCGCGAAAATCTCGCACTTTATCTCGCTCTTCTGAGACCATAACTGCAAGGCCAACCTTCCTGCGGCTTCAAACATCTCGACCAGCTCAGCATGACACTCTTCTGTCTCTTGTGTGTCCATCATTCTGAACAGTGAGTGATACCGCTTCGTAAAGTCATTTGCAAACATATCGTACAGGGCTCTCATATCAACTCGCCCCGCGACGTATGCAGTGAACAACTCGATTGTGGACGCACGCCAGGCGCACGCTTGGGGGGGATTTCCTGAGAGAGGTCAAGAAGGCACTTGTTCAGAGGTTCCAGAACGCACCTTTGTCTATGGCCTTGAGAAATTGATTCAACTTCGCTTCGCATTCTGCTCCATCTTTGACTGCGGAAAAGCCAAAAAAGGGTTCCTCGAATAGTCTCTTGCAGATTTCATGGCTCAGTGCCGCATTCAGTATGACACTAGCAGATGTGGGAACGGTCGACATCGAGCCCAGCACCTTTTCCAGTCGTCGTCCTGGTGTGCACATTTGGATGACCTTGCGGCAGATTTCCTGGTCAATCATTGCGATTGATGACACGCTGTATTTTTTCGCCCATGGACGCCACATTGATTTGACTTCCCTGAACCTGTCACACACAATGTTGTCTGGTAGTGCAGGGTCTGTTGTCCGCTTCAACATCTTATTCATCGATGCCTGAAGATCTCTGATATTGCGGTCCTGCTCTGCAATAGCAGCTTCGTGAGCTGCCTTCCAGAACCTTTGATCTTCAATATTCTGCACTCTGGTTTCCTTGTGCTTCTCTTTTTCCGTCTTCCAAAGATTACGCAAGATCTTGTACTCTCTAGCCCACCAGGCAAGTCTCGGTTCTCCTTTTTCGATATCCCTGTCAATCTCTCTCTTGCGGACAAGTCTCACCAGTTTTCTTGTTCTCTTTCGTCCCGTTCCTTCATGATACTTGGAATCATTTTTGTCGCCATAGTCGTTGTTGTTGTCGTCGTCGTCGTCGCCCTCGTCGTCCTCCCCCTCTTCCTCGTCCATTTGTGGGCTCCCTCTGCCATCATTGGATCCTGAAACTGACCCAGTCTCCTCGCGACCAGGACTTGGCCAACGTCGGCCTGTTTGAATGGTTTCGGAAGGAAGTGCGCCCATAGAATCGTCAGAAATGAACCCTGTATTCTGACCCGTCCTGCTCTCGCGGGTAGTGTCAGCTATGGTACTTTCTTCACTCTTCTGGTGAGAGGAAGAAGTGCGAAGCCGCCGCATCTTTGGCGTCTCTTCCTGTGTTGTACCTGGCTCGACAACCTGAATACTGTCCATCATGTTAGACACTACAGAGATGCAGCGGTAGAAGACGGCAGTTGAGTTTTCCGCCCCTAAAGAGGAGTGCGGATGAAGAAGTGGAAATTAGAGAAGGTCGAGGATGACCCAAAAAATACAAAACACCAGTAAATCCGAAATGATGAGTGAATGAGACGAACCTGTCTGCCAAAGATTTCACTACCGATAGCTGACCTCCAACCTATTAATACACGCTCCCCTTTCAATCTCGCAGCCACCTGTCTGGCGCGACTCCGAGCATTCTCGTACAAGGTCAGAGTGGCAAGTATCTGTTGTCGGTCAATCTTAATATTCACCATAAGCATGGCCAACATGGGTCAACGAACGTACCAGCCTGGCATCGACGATGGCATAGCGAATGAAGGAGATCATGTCATCAACAGGTGAGTCAAGTGAGTTGATTGTGACCGCAATTGACCATGATTTTTTGCAGCACACAAGGACGCAAACCCACTATTGCCCACAAGGCAACCGATCTAGTGAGTGGAGGTCAACGTGGTCGAGCGAGAGTCAAAGGCCAGTAGCTGAGAACGCGGGAAAAAGGATGAAGTTGACCAAAGTAGCGACATCGAGACCGGGACCAAAGCCCAAGGTCATCAAAGAAACCAGTAAGCCGGCTAAGAGTAAGATCATCGTGTCCATTGACTATGGCACGACGTACTCAGGGAAGTGCCAGGCCTACACTGCTTATTCCCGTCTAATCATCACAGGGGTGGCATTTGTCATGTCAGTCAACAGCGACGCAAGGGACATCCAGGTCGTCACAGACTGGACCGGTGGTGTTCGCAAGAATGTGCAGCTTGAAAAGGTCCCCAGCAAGTATGCGTACGCCCGGGAGAATGAAGGCCTCGAAGAAGACAAATGGGGCTATGAAGTGGAACCGTGGATGAAGTCGTACACCTGGACCAAGCTCCTCCTGGACGCCAGCGCGGCGCAGACAAGATTTGACAATCCCCATCTGCAATCCCAGGTTGGCAATGGCTTGCTCGAGACACCATCAGGTGCAACAGCTATCGGTGTCGCATCGGATTACCTCAGCCGGGTGTATGAGCACACCATGGACAGATTGGCCAAGGTGTACAGCAAAGAAATGCTCAAGATCACTCCAGTGGAGTTTTGGTTCACCGTTCCAGCAAGCTGGCAAGACGAGGCCAACAACGCCACCCGCGAAGCAGCAGAGGCCGCCGGATTCGCGTCCCGCAAAGACGACGAGCTCTATATGATCAGCGAGCCGGAAGCCGCAGCAATGGCCATCCTGACCGAGGCAATAGACAAGAATCCCGGACTGTACAAGGTATGAGCGGTATGCAAGGTAGTCCGCTTGCTGGTGTGCTGATGACATTGAACAGCCGGCCACGAACGTCCTCATTGCCGATCTTGGCGGAGGGACATTGGACTTCCAATGTCTGACCGTCAACAGTCTCAACCCGCTTCGGACCGAAGAAGCGTGCGAGGGAACAGGTATGCCAGTCCCCGATTCTGACCTGCCGGATCGTAACATCTGCCAGGCGGGAAAAGTGGATCGACGTATATTGACTTCAACTTGCATGAGTGGCTGGAGAACACGTTCGGCGATGCATTTCGAGAGCTGTTACCTTCAAAAACTGCTGCTGGTTCGGCTTTTATGGACCAGTGGGAGATCGTCAAGAAAACCTTCAATGGACAGAACCCGGACAAGATCTATCGGTTGAACCTACCAGCCCTCAGTCGGACGCTATCGTCCAAGAAGATCGGTCCTACGAGCTTCGATTTTGACGACCACGATGTTCTTATCACTGGGTTCGGGATTAGCCTTCCAGATCTGCTTGTCCTTCCAGAGCTGACTTTGACAGCGCCGACATCGAGCTTATGTTTAAGCCTGTGGTAGAAAAAGCATTGGGCCTCGTCGATGAACAATTGGCCTTGCTCAAGAAAGACAAGAAGTCGCCTTTCCGGGTCATTGCACTCTGTGGTGGGCTCGGCACCTCCGAATACGTATGGAAGAAGTTCAAAGAATACTGCCAGATCGCCTTGAATGACAAGGTTCAGCTGGTCACGGACGAGCGTGCATGGTCTGCCGTCGTTCGAGGTGCCGCTGTCCGTGGGCTGGATGGCAGTGTGGTTCTCAGCAAAAAAGCCAAGCGGGCCTATGGCCTGGGGGTTCACCAGAGGTTCCGCGAGGGTGTTGACAATGAAGAGGAGTCTTTCATCTGTCCAGTCGGTGGCAAAAGAGCTCCAGGATACATTGACTGGGTTGTGAAGAAGGTCGGTAACACAAGCTTCGCATCACCATCTCTCCTCTCTCACTGACCACTTAGGGGACACGTTTCACGCCAAATATGCGGAAAGACAGTAGAGTGTACGTTCCTGTGGATGAGGATGATGATCATCTCGTCTTTTTTTGGGATCTGTACAGCTGTGCTTTGGATACATTACCAGTGCGTGTCGACGCAGACGGTGGGTGTCAAGCAGGCCGGCGCCATTCATTGCTGATGACAAGCAGGCGTCCATCATCAAGCCAGTATTCGGCTCGATCTGAGCCGGTCGTACAAACGCGTCAAGACAGCAGACATATGCGGTGGGCGAAGCAAGGGCGTGGAATCAGTTCCGATCAAAGTCGTGTTGAAGCTTGGAAGTGATCGTGGCATCTTGGAGGTCGAGGCTTTGCATGGACGGACCGTGGTTGGAACGGCAAAGATTGATTACAGCAGAACCCACGCGCGACAGAGTGCGCAGTCAGCAGGCCTGCTTTGAGCGGGCAAGGCGGAGCAGCAGAGGAAGAGCAAATATCCGGGGAGCCGACAGAAAGTCATGGACAGGGCTTGGCGATCGATCAATGGCATTCTCAGCCAGCGGTTGAAGTGAGATTGCCAATACGGCATTGCTTCTACCTGTTTTACGCGTTTGGATGCTGAAGGCGCAATGATGCTACTACGTCCTCACACTTGGCTCATTCTTTTGGTATGAATATCGCCAGCGACAATGATACCGTGGTCCCGGCCTTTGGTCGAGAGCGCAGCCTCCATGTCCAGACCGAGAAGACCGACTTCGTCGAGCACATCCTCCGCTCTCTCGATGCTGTCATCTTTTTGCAGATAGGCTGCCTCTATTTCTGCGACAATCTCACCCTCCTTCTCTTCTTGCGCTCGGTCTCCCAAGTCCTGAACGTGCAGTCCAGACCGCCTCCTTTCGCGAGTACCGCTCAGCTGGTGCCGGTCATCTTTGTCAACCTCTTGTGCTTTCTCATCCATCTCCTGCAGGCTCGTCCCGAAGCTGGCGGGTGGGTCGCCCATGGATATTTGCATGGAGGGTTGATAGTGGATTTCGTGGGCGAGCAAGGCCCGATCACAAAATGGAGGCTTGTCTCACAGGACTCTGTCATCCTCACATTACAATTGCTCATGCTCGTGGTTGGATATGAACAACAGAAACTTACGGGGACGGTGGTGACCGAGCCGGAGCATTCTGTCCCGCAGGATATCGAGGCTGAAGAAGAAGGGAGACGCCGGTCGCGAGAAGGCTCGCGGACACGAGGCGCCGAGACCGAAGACGGGATCGAACTGAGAAGCCTGTTATCGACACCGGATAGGGGTGATCGCTCTGATCGGGAATATACTCCGGAAACTGGAGGTGACGGAGTGCTTTTGGAGCTGAACTTGAGGTCGAGTTTGAAAGGCCTGCTCAACAGGGGACCCTCATCTCCTTCGGCAGTGACGACATCCCGGAACGAAGTTGGACTTGCCCGTCTCCTGGCCACAATTGCTGCGGCGCGAGCTCGCGGTGTCTGAAACCGAGAAGGGTACCTCTCGATTGATCACAACATCCCGATGCGAGGAGTTCCCTCATCAATAACTGTGTCTTGGAGTGACGGATGTCGACGATGAGCCATTCACATGGATTGGCACCTTTCGGGCTGCAGCCTCTCTTCGAAAGCAATGCACTGTTTTACCTCAACAACCCAAGGAGGATCAGAGTGATGGGAAGCCTTCTTTTGGTCAATGTCCTCGCCCGGCTCCTTGACTACATCTCATCGTTTCCCGCCACCGGTGTCGGGATCAACCGACAGTCTGCGTCCAATCAAATTCTTATCCTGGATTGACGTTCAGTCAGTTGAAGATCATTGTGAGCGAGTCTATGGAACCAGAGCCATCTGAGGAGCCCTGGGGAGCACGTTGGGTCAGTGCATTGTACAGATCTATAGAGATCAAGAATGGGAGTCGTCCGTGATGCTCCTCATTCGCAGATCAGTTGCTCGGAGAGATAGTCAGAATTGAGCACGAATACAGCGAGGAGGGTCTCTTCCAGTCATTGCCCGACTCCGACACTCGGAATGTCACTCGATCGATGAGATGGCATCCAAGATTCCACACCTCAGAATATCACTCGATCGATGAGATGGCATCCAAGATTCCACACCTCAGAATATCGCTGGCCGATGAGATGGCCATCCAAAAGATTCCATACCTCAAAACACCGCTCCGATGAGATGACCATCCAACAAGATTCCACACCTGCCTCGGTTGCTGGTCAAGTCACTGCTCCGACCCTCCAAATTTGGTCAACGCTATCAGATTTCTGGACGATTTTCTCTTCATTCTTGGTTCACCTTGCTGTCTACGATGTTCGATCTCTGTTGTTGAACAATCGAGGAGTTCGATTCCGAAATAGTGGCCCGAGATTTGGCTTTGCGAAGCGTAAATCAGGTTCAATGCCGATGGCAGAGACAGCACCTACAGAAGGCGAACCGTACTTACGTCCGCCAGAGGGTCAGCGGCTAGTGATGGATGATTGAGCAATAGAAGGCAAAGCCGGGCGGACATTGGAGCACTCTCTGAGGGCAAGATGGGTTGCCCGATTCAGCATTTAATAGATCAATCCGGCCTTACCGCTTGTAGTTTAGATTATCTTGGCAAAATGCTGTTATCGATAAACGGGCAATAGGCAAAAAAAGTACATTTGCCCGCTGGTAAAGTTGAGGCAAGCTGGAGCCCAGGGCTTAGGAATCTCAAGAGTTGTATGAGGGGTGCCATTTTAGACGGGGGCCAGACATAAGGCTTGGTTATTGGTTTTGGTGTCCTTCCTCTCAAACAGAGGTCCTGGACTGTCACTGACTGCCACGATGCTGCGTGAGGTGTACGTCTGCGCTGTGTCGAGTATGAAAGCTGCCAAAGAAAAGATCCAACTGACAGCATTGTAGGAAGCCTCGAAACGCACGCACCGCTCGAATCGTCAAAGCGAGAGAGCCTCAACTGCTAGAGTCACGAAAACGAGTCCTGGTGCTGCACGGCACGAGATGTCCGCAGTCGGTCAACTCGGTCCTCAAGACCTTCCACACCTTGACCAAGCCCAACTCGGTGCTTCTGCAAAAGAAGAATGAGAATATCCATCCCTTCGAAGATGCGGCGTCATTGGAATTTCTGGCCCTGAAGAATGAATGTGGAGTGGTCGTGTTCGGGACTCATTCGAAGAAGCGGCCGAACAACATTACTGTCTTGCGCATCTACGATGGAAAAGTGCTTGACATGGTCGAATTGTTACTCATCGCTTCGCCCGACCAACCGCCGGATCTGAAGTTACAGATTGGCGTCGGCATGAAACCGATGATCTTGTTTGCCGGTTCTCAGTGGGATGACACTTCGGCGTCGGCACAAGCGGCCATCTACCAGGCCCTCAAGTCATTGCTCTTAGATCTCTTCCAAGGCGAAGAGATCTCCTCGATCGACGTCGCCGGTCTCCAACATCTCCTCATGATTGGCGCTGGCGAGCCGGCCAATTCCTCCAGCAATTCCGACGACCCGGCCAACAAACCCGTCCTCCATCTCCGCTGGTACCAGGTCAGGACGACGCGATCCGACACTCCAAAGATACCCCGAGTCGAGCTTGACCAGATTGGGCCGAGCTTCGATTTTCGAGTCGGACGATTTAGGGAAGCGGATGCATTAGTGATGAAAGAGGCCATGAAACATGGGTCACGACCAAACGAGCCACGGATGAAGAAGAATATTGAGACCGATATCATTGGTGACAAGATGGGCCGTGTCCATCTCGGAAAACAAGACCTCTCAACTTTGCAGAGTCGCAAAATGAAGGGCCTGAAAAGAGCAAGGGAGGACGCCGAAGAGGAGATGAATGAATCCGATCCCGACGGGAGGGAAGGAGACATGGTCAGTCAAGATGAAGACACTGACGCCGGAGGGATGGACGTCGATGACATGTCAGAGGGAAGAAGCAGCGGAGGTGGGACGGGCGACGAGATCAGCATTGGCGAAGACGATGACGATATGAACGGGGAAGACGACCAAGACGAACAAAACAAAATGCCCAAGAGACAGCGGCTTGCCTGACGGACGCGGACGAGGGTGAGCAATATACTCCGCCATACACTCCGCCATACATTCCACCACACACTCCGCAATCCAAGTACGAAATACCGCTTCTTGCGTATACTGCTGACGTGGGTGGACAATGATGCAAAGCCATCATGGAGTGGTCGACGGACTCACTGAATTGTGTGCAGCCAGGAGGCTTTGCTTTCTTCGGATTGACTGAGCAGCTCTGCGGTGGCTGTCTTTAGCGATATGGTTGCTGGATGCTGCAAATTGGACTTTATAATTTCCCGACACGATTGTCCCTTGGAATGGATCTCAAAAGCATGAATGCCGGAGTAATGGCATGCCGGAAGCTGGCGGGATACGGATCTGGGCAGACTTCAAAAACTTGATAGCGATACATGACACGACACATGGATAGTTGGGTAGGTATTCAGAACATGTGGGCACGATCGCCTCCAGACCAAGACTCTATAACTATCCAATTGAGCTGTCAACAAAATTGATTCACATTGCAGACGCCTGTCGCCCAGGAAAGGTCCGGCAAGGTGGCTTGGGTGTGGCGGTTAGCCGAGCAAAATCAGAACCGAGGCAGATGCAGGCCTTGTGGGGGGAGGCCGGAGCAGCACATGCGATGATGTTACTGCTACTATTCTGCTCTTCCTGGTCCATGCTTTACCACATACCATCAGCACATGCCAGTGCGCAGATTGGAAGGCATTGTTCGCAGCGGCAGTAACAACACCAACGGCATCAGCACTGGCACCAGCATCGCTCCTCGGCGTCACCTGTGGCCTCGCCTCTCACACTCATCCCAGCCTCCGAGCAGCAGATATTTCTCCCGCCTTGTTGTCGCGTCGTATGACCTCACGCCTCCATTGGCAAGATGGATGTTGTCAAGGTAACGCTCTGCACTGAAGTCGACGAGTTGTTACGTATTTTGTACTCACAGAACCCAGGAGTCTCTGGAATCCATCATCCTTAACCCCGACCTTGCCCCTCTTCTCGCCATTCTCAAAGCCGCTCGCAATGGAGCTGTCTACGGTGCCAAAGTGCGCTTCCCTCACGCCCTGGTCATGGTCTTCCTGTTCCGATCGGGATCGTTTCGAGAAAAGATCCGGCTTGTGCTCAAAGCAACCAAGCAACATGCGCGCAACCTGGCTTTTTTTGCTACCATCTATAAATCGTCCATGTTAATCTTACGATTACTCAACCCGGCGAACCCGGGCAAGGAGGGACCGTACGACTCGTTCTTTGCCGGTCTGCTGGGTGGATACGTTGTCTTTGGCCGGGTAAAGCAGGGAAGGTAAGCCTCACGTCCATGGCGCAATGGTTAGGCGATTACTGAGGCGTGTGTGCAGCGTCAATCAGCAAATTGTCATTTACGTCTTCGCACGAGTGATGTTGGCACTGGCTCGGCTAAGCATTGAGCCCATCAGCAGCACAAGTACGACGCCGATGCCAACCTTGTTGACGCAGAGATTGTCTCCAGAAACGAGAGCGGCGATTCGACACCACGCGTGGCCGGTCTTCGCCAGCTTGAGTTGGGCATTGGTGATGTTTATCTTCCGGTGGCAGCCAGAGAGCATACAGCCCAGTTTGCGCAGCAGTATGAAGTATATGTGGGTGTTTCTTCCAGACCAGCCGACGATGATCTTACTCATACATTGCACAGATACGTCAACTCGGATCATTGGGATTCATTGAGGAATTTCTTCATCCACAACACTTAAAAGCATGTGGTTTGATTGGCAGGGAAAACGGTGTTGCGAATCAAAGTATGGGCCGAAGCAGACACCACCAGACAGACTCACGTAGAGGTGTTGTGCCTCCGAGCCAAGCTATTGCGACTATTATCCAGGCAGGTATCGGTCAGTCAGAACGATTGCTTCTCTGCCACGGAAGTCTAGAAGCCTAACCGGTTCGTCCGCGGCGATGTTGGAATAGTACTGTGGATGTCAGGAAGTGTGATGTGAACACTTCTATTTGATGACAGACATGTCGTGGATTTCGGTCAAAAAACGGGTAGAGAAATACTGTATAATGGACACAATGGCGCACGATGCCATGGTCATTGATTGGCTGATCGTGATTTAGGAAGCGGCCGTGTGTCCCAGCGATTGCTCTTGACATTGGTAACCGTTCTCCTTTTTCTCGTTCCAATCTCCATGGCCCACGACGACCGGCCGTATCCATCTCCACATTTCGTCCCTCCGTTGATTGAGACCTTGCGTCTTCTGGTTGTGCTTGTAATCGTGGTTAGATGGGATGTACTTGTAAGCAGACCTTTTTCAGCAGACAGGACAGTCCTGGGATTCCTCATAATCTCACTTTGGAAAGATCTTCCTGCTTCCAGTCGACAGCCTTCTTTCCGGTCAACATATCACTATTGTCGGGATCACGGCCTTGATTTCGCTCTTCAACCCTACCATCTTCCACATCTGGCTACCGCCCATGACTAGTTCATGATCATCTCAGACCCGACTGCATGGTGGGTTATATTGACCTTGGATCTTGAGCCTGGGATTGCAGACCCGACTGCGTGGTGGTGGTTACATTGAACTTGGATCTTGAGCCTGGGATTGTTGCCCGTTGAGCCTGTCTGAGTCACGTGATACAGCCGCAATCCTTGCCAAGAATGTATCCGCATTTCTTCTTTCCTCTCCATTGGACAGTCTCGGAAAGCCAGCCACAGATTTTACAACCCAGTTCCCTACGTTGATAATCTAGATTGACTTACTTCATGGCAGCCTTCCTGGGCATCCAGCTCCAGTCGCCTGTCCATGGAGGTGAATCATGTCAAGACCAAGACAAGTCACGAGAATGACATCCGATTTATCTGACCATCAGGCTCCTGTTCTTCACGCCATGACTCTGTTCGGGAATTGGGATGTCCCAAGCTCGACGTCGTCAGCATGATGGCCATGCAGGATGCCGGAGATTGCCGCATGAGAAGGCTCATGCCACGGTCGGCTTGGATTCCGCCCGGCTCGGCTGTGGCGGAGGCGGAGTGTGGAGTGACTGTTGATTGACCATCTCAGGACAAGCTGGGGTGATCCAAAAGAACAGATTCCACACATTCCTTGTTACAATCGATCCTGGACAGACATGGATTCATGCATACAGTGAGGCGCTCGGTCCCACGTTTTCTCCTAGGGTCATTACCTTGATCCGTATTCGTTACCTACATCCCTGTCTACCGTCCACGGTCGATCTAACCACTAAACTAAATTCCGTTTTCTACGTCTGAACTTCGGTCGTGCTCAGCGGAACAGGAGAATGCTGGCATGGTATGGCCTGACTTTGCAGAGCCTCACCCTGTAGCGAGCCTTGGCGCGTCCTAAGGTATTGTGTTATACAGACTCAACTCGACACGAAGGTGAGGAAGTGAGAATATAGGCCCAAACAGTCTAGGCGGAAATAGATACAGCGTATTAAATGCTTTTATTGATCAATGCCGCGTCGAGAGCAGCCGCTGCCTCCAGGCTTGTTGCTGCTGCTCAAGCGGGCGCGATGAAGAGAATATTTTCTTTCTGCCTTGAACAGTCGTGATACTGCCTTCATTAGGTACAGAGTCAACGTGACATGACGTGACCTGGTTGACCCTTCGAACCTCGTCATCTCATCTAGCATGCATTCCTGGCGCGGACCCGTCGTCGACTGGGACATTCTTGACCGTTCTGTTTGTCGGCTCAAATACTAATGCCCAGGATTCACCCGCCTTTTCGGCAGGGCGGACAGGGTAGAGCGCGGTAAGCGATGGAGTCTGTCCATCCATCCATTCGTCCGTTCGTTGGACTCGTCTCGCTCTTCAAGTCCAGTGAAGAGAAAAGAGCAATCTCTCGAGGGAACCCACCGGGATCGGGTCGACCGGCGCGAGAGATGATGGTTGAGTGGAGAAAATAAGCAGAGACCAAAGACCTCGGCCTTGGCCCTCCACAAACCTGCAGACAGGCTTCATGTAAAAGTGGTCAGAAACAACATCTGACACTGCTTGTACGACAGGACCTTGGGCTGTTCGGCCCAGAGTTGTCGGTCGTCATCCTCGGACAGGCGACACTTCTTTAGGCAAGGTGGCAGTTCGATGACTCCACCGATGTCGCCGCTGGGGTTTTCGAGATCGTCCTCGTCGGCGGTTGAGTCGCTCCAGTCTTCTTCGTTCCATTCTTCACAGGTAGAATCACTCTCGCAGTAGTCATCGTCATCATCGTCGACAGCGTCGTCATCGTCATATTCGTCGTCTTGATCGTCTTTGTCTTGATGCTGTTCGCCTGTGACCTCGGTGGCGTTGACAACGACCAATGGCGGGCGCGGACGCGTGTTGGGCAACCCAGCAGCATAACCGCTATATTCGATGTGTCCTGCGTCGTGGGACCGTTCTGCTTCGTCCTGGGCGTGATATGAGCTGTGTGGTTTGGCGGCAAAGCTGTCGATAGTCTTGGCGACGGAAGCGCTTGCGCTTTCAAATATCGAGACATGGCCCAGAAGGGTGCATAATCTAGGTTCCCGCCGTCTGGTCTCGATTTGCAGCTTGCATCGCGACAGGTACGCCAGCTTCATGGCGATAGGGTCCATGTTGCCAAGTTGGTCGGCCGGAAATATGAATATGGGGTCGCAATCAAGTCCCACCAAGCCAATGCTTCGATACGATCCCGTGGTGTTGTCAAGAACGGCGAGCACGTAGGAGAACTCACACGCAGCAGAACTCACAATGAGAACGAGACTCGACCGTGGAAAAGGTTCCAGTACAGGTGTTGTTGGATCACAGGGAAGGTTATAAAGAGTAGACAGGCTTACCACGTTCCTTACCTCATACATCATACCCCACAGAACGGGTTACAGCTAAGGTGTTCATCAGATGACGCTGGAGGCTTGGAAGATAACAGCCACAGGTGTGTGTGCCAATAAAGCCTGAGGCTCTTCTTCTGGCGTGGACACCTGGAAATCAATCCGGGAGATCCAGCGCACGGTTGCCTGGAGAGAGAAAGTTGGCTGATCATGGTCGCGTCAGGGTGGCTGCAGAACAACTGACAGTGGTGTGACCCAGATTGCTGATCTGACCTGACTCACCCGTGACAGCCAATGCCGGCCAATCCAATCACCCGCTAGGCCTTGGCAGAAACTAATCGAGGTGTGATCCGGACCTGGCCGAACGTGGCCTGACTTCAAATAGGTGAGGCCGCAAATTCTGCACCGAGACAAACTCAATACCAGGCCCGAGGAATGTGCGAGCGCAAGGGAGAAACGCTAGCTTCCTCGTACAGCGCTCCTGCGACACTGGTATGGCACTGGGAAGTCCCAATTTCTGCAAACGGCCGACCGTCAGAGCTCAGATTGAGCAGCGGTGCCCGCAGAGACGCGCACATCATGATCGACAGGAAAAAGAGCCGATCGAGAGTGCCGAAAGAGCCGAAAGATCTTTGATGAAATCAAGATCTCGCCATGTCGAAGGGGGAGGGAGAGAGCGTTTGGGCGGGCGTCCCGTCACCATATACGTGGTGTGAAGATGCTCAATGCTGGTCACGCCACGGGACGTCCAAGGTACCAAAGTTGGCCCAACTTGGCACTGACCAGGCGCTGAGCCGACCAGTGGGGTTATTATTCAGTATGGACCCTTTCGCGGGGGGTGCTGTGCCCTGCAGGTATACTGACCACACAGCTGACCGACTTCTGGCCGCGCAGAGCAAGGCTGGACGTGGTCAGGCCAAGCGAGTTCTCGGTCAGAGGCAAAGACCCTTTCACCTGTCATCTCACCATGCGTTGAGCGGGTGTTTTTTGCCATCAGGCTGAGGTGATATATAGCTACAGTCGACCTGAATTCATGATGGATACACCTTCGGACGACCCTCCAACGACGAATGCCATGTTTCAAGTCAAGCAACCCAAGACTCCGCTCCACTCGGACTCGCTTGCCGACGCCTGCAAGCTGGCCTGGCATACCTTCTATGGCATGCAGAGGGCGTATGAAGACTTTGAGAACTTGAGGTTTGAGGTATGGACCATCGCCATCAGCCTTGATTCACTGCACAGTCTCGGGACCACGTCCCTGCTGGTCGACCGACAACCCGATCGGTCTCGCTGGGCGCTCTCCTTTTCGAGGATCATCGATGTGCTCTTCGCCGCTCTGCGCCCTCTTCACCGCCTGGTCATCCTCTACCTCGCCAGTCCTCCGCCGGACCGCGTCACCGTCCGATCCTGGCTGACCAATCCTGAAGTGAGATCGAACGGATCGACGGTACAAGATTTTCGGCGGAAGTTGTCCATGCTCGTCGAGAGTTTGAATGTCTTTCTGTCTTGTCTGACTCACGCCGAGCTCGCCAGGGTTCGGACGACCTCGGAAACCGAGGAATACAAAGTCCTTGCTCGGATCTCGAAGAACATTGTGGACAAGTGGCAACGACCAGACGAGTCGGAGCAGCAGGAGCAGCAGCAGCAGCAGCAGCAGCCGCCCCTCCGGCCACGACCGTTGAATGCCTCGGAGCGTCAGGATCCCCCGCCGGCGGGATTACCGGCCCAGAAGAATGAGGCCGGCGTGCAGCATCATCCGACCGGGGTCATGAACCTGGATGACCTCGAGGACGGCTTCCGGAATCACATCAATGCCATGTGTCGCATTCGAAACCTGCTGCGGCGGCAGCAGCTCACCGGTCAGCCCAACCCGACTCGTGAGACCATCGATGCCAGAACACCACCGGTGTCGCCCTCGACCTGGACGGCCATCCTCACCAAGGATGGGGGACGTAATGGCAGCAAGCTGACATCCATCCACGATATCTTGCTCGAGGACAGCAAGCAGCAGGGGAACCGCGAACGGGGACCACCGGCGGCAAACGACGAGTCGTCGGCCCCGGTGGCCGACCCCGAGTTGGATTCCCGGCCTCGCTCCTCGGAAGACAGCCTGGAACAAGCTCGCAAACGAAAGAGAGTGTCCAAAGAAATGGCCAAGACCGAAGACGATCGGTCGTCTGGCCACCACGATACAGACTGGCTACACGAAAGTCTGAACGGCTTCCAGTCCTCCAAGGGCGCCTTGGAAGAGTTGCTGACTGCCGTCATCGTCTTTGACCAATGAGGAGACGAGGAGGAGGGTCGGGTTGGGTACGGTCTGGAGTTGTCACAGCGACTTTTTGCCCGAGACATAGTCCAGCGCTGAATTTGAGCTTTTATAGAACCCGTTCTAACGTCGTCATGCACTGCCGGAATAGATCCGGGCTCTCTCACGTGAAGTCTTGTCGTCGTGCTGTCGGCTTCTGTTCCAACAGAGCCGAAGCATGCCTGAGACATGGAAATCATCCTGACGCGGCCACTACGTCGATGAGGGTGTACCTACATACATTCATGGCTTGACTCAGCCAGAGAGGGACGACGGGGCAAGAGGTTACTATCCACGCATGGTGGGAAGGGACCTTGGTCATAGCCAGGCGGTCGGCAGCCGAAACACATCCAGGTTTGTGGACGACTTGACTTCTACCACTGACATTCTGACGGCGACTGATGGTGCTCCTCTAGGACGCAGACCGAAGGAATCAGACACGCAGTACGCTGACGGAGCCGGCCTCACATCTCGTCTCCTGTGAGATGCGCGCGGCTGACTTGATACCATCTCCCTTTGCCTTTCTCCTGCCGCTGTGCTGACGGCAATCTTCCGGCATTCGCACGCACCTACACTCGACACACACTCGACACTCCCACTCTGCAGACGGCAAAACCGAATTGGCCCGAGGGAGCGAGCGTTTATACCTGGCCTTGCAGGGTTGCCGACAACTCAAAGGTGGAATGCCTTAGTCAGCCTATCAGCCGGCAGAACATTCCTTAGATGTGGCTGCGCCATTGATCAAGTGGCAACCTGAAGGGGGAAAATTCCTGTACAGCATGCTGTGGTGCATCGCCGTTCTATTCAGACGCGGCACCTTGAAATAAATGTCCCAATCTTACCGATCCAGTGTGCATCCAGAGTGTGCAAGTTCACGAAACAGTCATGGCCCTTGTCATGAAATGACTGCTCGACAGGTCCTTTTGTTATGGTGCATGCGACAAGGTGACATGTCTCAATACTACGCCACTAGGTCATACTGTCCACTACAACCGAGCACGTTGACAGACACCATTCTGAGAGCGAGTCTGCGATCAAAGGTCGACTGACAAGAACTAGTTCTGTCCGATTACATGCCAGGGGCGCCGGGACCATGGCTGGAAGACAATCTGCGGTTTGAATGAGATCGCCATTGGCCAGTGACGATCCGTCATTTTCTTCGGCGGGGCATTACTTGCCTTGAGGATGGGTGTGGTGGAGGTTTAGGCCGGCAATTCGCCTTTTGCCGGGCGCCTCAATTCCTTCTCCCTTGCCATCCCTCTCCTGCTGATCCCCGTCTCCTCCCACCTTTCTGCGACCACCGTCGGTCCCAATCATATAATCGTACTGTGCGGCCACGCGCCCAAGCCAGAGCAACCCTCTAATTACCCCGCCGTTCCACCCGGGATACTCTGGTCAAACGTTGCAGTCGGCTGCGATGGCCACTGATGACAGCCATTCGCTTGAGATGACCGGCTCGGGACCAGACACCGCCACTGGACGGCCTGACCCTTGTCGACCTGCAGCCTAGCGATGGGCCGCAAGGGACAGCGCGTACCATCTATTTTTACTCGACAGGTGGGGAGAGAGAGAGCAAAAGAAAGAGCAAGACAGCATCGCCTTGCTCGAACGTTGGTTTCTCGTCCTTGCAGGTGGCCACGATCAGCCGACACGGGGAGCCAGACGGTCAAGAACGGTGGGCCTCTGGTGTCTCTATCTCGCTCTTTCATACACTTCTGTGATGGTCACCTGCCAGCGATGCTTCTGTTCACGAGGCGGTCAATGACAAAGTGACTCACTCATTCAGATTTGGATTCGACCTTGTTTAGAGCGTTCTCAGATCGCACCTGGCGCCTGCGCACCCGGCACGACCATTTTTGCTCCATCAGTCGCAGAGCCCGAGTTGGGAAGCTTTGGTCGCACGGCAGCCCGACGTCTCTTTTTGGTCGCGACGAAGCTTCTTGCTAAACTTCGACGTGCTCCTGCACTTTCGTTTCCTGCGGGATACCCTGACCAAGCAAAAGCCCCGTCAAAGGCCCCATCGCGCCGCATGACGAATGGAAGGCGTCGCTGAAATTCGATAGGCTTGTCTAGCGCCAGCGCCTGGCACGGCCGTCGAGGGAGCGAGTCCACAGCACCCGAGTGCCTTGCCTCCTCCGACACAGGCCCCCAGTGTCTCCTGGCCTGGCCTCTGACTGACACCAGCCATGCCGACCCGCCAAGACGTCTAAAGTTTACCCCCCCAAGACCTCCTCATCCCTTGCTGGTATACAGGGGGAGGACGCCATAGCGGCGTTACTCTAGACACCCACCGTCTCTGCTCCCGCGCCAAACGGACGCCAGACCGGGTTTCGCGAACGCTTTGAACCGGCATGGCGTCCGGCTTGTGTCTCAGACTCTGGATCCACCCTGGCCGACAGGACCAGCATCGATATTGGGTTTATCTTCTTCAGCCTCGCGCGAACCCCGGTGCACATGGCCAGACAGTTGATTGCCCACGGCGCACTAGCGCAAGCTTAGCTGCAGGTAGTCAACCTCGCCTACAGCCGCAATCTCCCTGTAAAATGATATCCCTCCACAACTCCCTTCAAGCGGTACCTGGTCTTTTGCTTCCCTTCTCTTCTCTCACACGTCCCTCACTTGAGTCATTCGCTTTGCCTTGCGGCTCCCCTACCCACATTCTCTAATACCTTGTTAATACCGAGCAGATCATGAAGGTCTTTGCTGCTCTCGCTGTCCTCGCGGGCGTGGTCTCCGCCTACCCCGGCGAAGTGCTCCGGAAGCGCGCCATTACTGAGCGCGACATCAATCCCCGAACCGGCTGCATCCATGATCTGCCCGCTGGCCAGTTCGAGTTCCCTCATTACATCACTCAGATCTCGCAGTCGCAACCGGACAAGGCGTTCGGCCCTCAATACAATGGTGTCTTCACCCCCAACGACATTTCTTCCATCTTCAGCTTTGACATTCCGGCCTCGCGTGTCGACGCCAACTGCACGCTCGAGTTCATCTTCCCCTTATTGTCGCAACTGTCGACGTCCACGTTTGAATATTCTGGCGCCGGGTCCTTCTTCTTCACGGGCTACAATCCAGGAAGTTGCCCTGGTCCCGAGACGACGTACAACCAGCAGCCGGCGCCCGGCCCATTCCCGCCTTTCCCGGCGATCCACATGGAGCCTGGCAATATCTACACCATCGACGTTGGCCCATGCTTTGTCAGTGCTGGCACCTGTGTCGCGGGTAAGACGGGCACCAACGACACCAACTTCTGGTTCTTCCAGGATGACAATTCGTGCCCCATCGGTATCTACACCGAGTACGAGTACGGCCTGCCCACGCCGGCCGGCGGCTTCGGAAAATAAGCCCGCAAACCGACAAGGCCGAAGCACCCAAGGGGGAGGAAGAGGGCGTATTGACCAAACCGGGGGGCGGCGGGCGTGGCGCATGCGGTGTTGCTGAACTGCTTTTCTGTTTCTTGCGCATCTTTTCAGCGGTCTGCCGAAGGCGTCGTTTTCCCGCAGCTTTTGGACACGATGCCAGAATACAACTCTTTCTTTTCAATCGAGGAGGACTCCGGTGGGCAGCCACCACCCCCGAACATAGCCGACCCTCACCAATTCTTCATGTATTTAGCTTAATGTGCCATCTTTGGTCCACGGCATCATTCATGCATGGAACCATACATGTTCATACAACACCCCCTACACGCACATACACAGGAAAGACAAGCATGGCGATAGGACGCGCGAGCCCTGAGGCTGCTAGCTGGTTTCATGACACGAATCTCATCATGACTTGACTGAGTGACCTTTTTGGGCTTGAGAAATGAAAATATTATATTTAATCTTTGACTGGACTTTGACTGCTCCTACTTGCGGAGAGTGGAGTTTCAAAAATGAATCCTGCCGCCTGTGATTAATGATGAGGGGGTGTGCTGTGAGACTTTTTCTACTGACTTGCGTGCCAGCCACTCATGTATTTGGTGTGATCACTGGTGCCTGCCTACCATGCATTGTACTGTGCTCCGAAATCTTCCCAGACATTAGCTGATAAAGGATGGGCACGCTCGTCAAGCATACAACAGGTTGCACACGGCGAGGCTGAAGCTGAGGTGGTGATTGAGGTCGAAAGATTCGCCTGGTGTTCATCAATTATTCATGTTGAAGAGGTCAAGTCACAGCTCCTGCTCCTGGACCATCTGTGGGGGATTCAATGGGCAAGGAATCTTATAGAGAGTACAGTTGCCCATCCTTTATTTCCCGTGTTTCAGTACTAGTTGAGATTGAAGGGGGTGTGTACTTGGCTCACTCAGATAGCCTCCATAAAGTAGATAGAAGCTCTCCTAGAACAAGGAGCGGGGATGTCCAAGTAGGCCACTTGCTGCACAAGCTCAGTGATATGCTTTGGCTTTGTATAGCCCGGTAGATAAACCTGTGACAGACATAAGCTCTTGGTCTCTAACACCAAAGATAATTGCTGGATTTCGAATTAAATACAGGACCGGAGAACTGGCCCTGATACAGGTCAGTTGGACTTGGATGATTCGGATGGGTTATGTTTGAGTATTGTACCTCGCATTTTGCAGCCTGATTCCTCCATTCCTCTACCATAGTGTTATGGCACGCATGACGGGCCACGGCTTCTTCCAGAGTGGCCGCGAACTGGGACCTACCACATGCACCGTGACTGAGCCTCACTCGAAAGATCACTCAGACAATGATCGAGGGACATGCGCTGTTGCGGCGTTATTGTGAGTGACAACAATCACAAATTGCTGCAGGGTCTGTGAGTACGTCTATTGAGATTAATTGTCGTTGGCCTGACCGTTGATGTTTGACATTGACAGACATCGACGACATCGACGACATCGACTGTGCTAACATTAGAAACTAACGCGTGCTTGACACTGATGTTTGTACGTATTCTATGATTGATGTGCTAGTGGGATAGATGGAGCGGTTTCGGTTGTCGGTGACGATGAGAAGGGCAATGGCAGACAGGTAGGCTGCAGGAAAAGGGGAAAATAGTTGGAGATCCATAGGCCTCGCCAAGACAATACCATTGCCATTGGACCAGTGTTCCTGACACTCGGTTCTGTCTAATCCTAATCATACCATCATTAAATGTACAAGTCCTGCTGTATCACTCTAGCATCGTGCTCTAAGCTCACGCAGCAGTAGCAGCCACGTCAGGGCCCAGTGACAGTCCCCATCTACTGGCGAAGCCCTCGACAACCTCTCGACACGTCTTGGCCGCCTGCCGCTGCCTACATCGCCGATCCCAATCTCCCGCCTGGATCAGCATGATACTGTTCTCGACCAGCTCGTCCTCGAGTCTCAAATCCTCCACCATGTCCTTGACGTTCTTGAGTTTCCTGTTTGCCGCCGTGGCCGCGACACCGGATTCTTGGAGGAGATCGGTCAGCGATCGGAGCGTGTACGTCAATTCGGAGGTTTGCGACGCGAGGATCTGAAGGGACAGGAGAGGGTTTTGCGTGGGGAGAAAAGATGTGGTCGAGGCAAGGGAGTCGATTTCCGACAGTAACACATTAATCACTTCTTCGGGCAGATCGATGATACCTCCATAAAGTAGGGAATGACTCTGGGTGAACAGGTCTCGGGTTTTGTGCGTCCGATGCGTCGCCATTGACGTGTATGCCGTCACCAGCCGTGTCACACCGTACTCGACATTGCCTTGGGGTCCGAGGTCTTTCAATCCCTGGATGGTCCGTCGAACGACGCCGCCGCCTTCGCTGAGCGTATCGTCCGTGTTGATGCTGGAGCGTGTCAAGGCTTCCACATCTCGGATTCGCTTTCGAAGGAGAGGCGGGAGACCATCCGGCGGTTCATCCGTGTCTGAATCCGGTCCATAGTCCGAGCCGTCGTATGCAGATTCATGCCTGTGATGGCCTGACCGCCCGTGGCTGTGCGTGTCTGAACGCCCGAGGCCTGATGAGTGGTGGGCCCCGTTCACTGGGAGCGCGTCTGGATGCGCGGCGATGGGATGGTGGATGTTCATACCAAAGCCAAAATCATGCATGTCACTTATCTCAAAAGGACTCTGAACTTCGCGACTCGTCGATGGAGGGGCGTGGTCGCCGCCTTCTCGCAGGCCGTCCAGAAAGCCGCTGCCCTGATCGTCCTCCTCTTCATCCCAGGCTTGCTCCAGCTCGTCGGCCAAATTGCCCCCGCCATGGATTCCCCCTTGCTCAATGCTCCGGGAGCTGTTGACACTCGCTCGACTCGACTTCCGCCCGTGGATGGATGGCCGTGTAGAGGACGTTGAGGACAGGGCCCGGAGTGTCCCGGGCGACGGCGGAGGATATGATGTTTGCGATGTTCGCGATGATCGCCTCGAAAAAGTCGTCGTGTTACTACCATTGGTGATCCCACTGGCATGCAGACCGGGAGACGTCGAATCGTGAAAACCGTCGACTGCCGAAAGGCGAAGCGACTTGCGTCGGCGGAAGGGTGTCGACGGTGAGGTCGGTGGGGATGGGGTCATCCTGTCTCCGTAAAATGCTACTGGGCCAGACCGAAACTATCCTCGAGAGACAAAATGACCTCCAGATCGTCTATCATGATAGACGTCGTGCCATCGAATGGCGCAACATTCACCGCGTCAATGGGATCGCCAAGTGCGGCATGCTGTTGGAGACCAGGCCATTGGCACTGCTAAATTTGACACGTGCCCGATCCGTGTTCCTGCTCTCACCACTGGCACCAAGTCGAGCACTTTACGATTTTGCCTTGGCTGCCATGAACATGTCTTTTCTCTGAATAACATCCCTGGCAGACCATGAGTGATCATGCCGATCATAAGACGTGTCCGACCGTCGGACCTATTTCATCTCAATGTGTGCAACCTTGACCCGTACACGGAAAACTATGATCTCAACTTTTACTTGACGTATTTGATGAAATGGCCTTCGCTGTTCCAGTGCATCGAAGAACACGGCCAAATCGTAGGCTACATCATTGGCAAGGTTGAAAGCTCTCCTCCCCACTTGCAGTAGGTTGACCAAAATTTCCTCGTTTGCATTAGAGCTAAACGGTCCAGGGGAACGCCTCATTACTTGCCATGGCACGGGCATATTACCGCTCTGACCATCGCCCCGCAGTATCGACGGCTTGGATACGGCAAGCTCTTGAGTCAGTCGCTCGAGAAGGCATGCAATCAACAGAATGCCTGGTTCGTCGATCTGTTCGTGAGGGCAAGCAACAAAACGGCCATCAAAATGTACGAAAGTATGGGCTATTCCATCTACCGCACGGTTGTCAAGTACTACTCGGACGATCCAACGGGTGTCTCGAAAGAAGGAGAAGATGCCTTTGACATGCGGAAGCCTCTGGACAGGGACGTGGACCGAAAGCACGTCCGGGAGCATGGCGAACGATTCAGGGTTGATCCGGATGATGTGTTTTGAATTCAGAGATGCAATGCTAGCCAACGAGGAAGCAGACCTCTTCAACTCGACCGAACGCGTCTGACCGGCATACGAGTGCTTCTGTCGACCGGATGACCGCCACGGTCTCAGAAATGTGCTCCATCAAAGGACAACAGAATTCTTGCCCATGTTGAATGGTCAGCCTGTTTGATGGGCTTACAAGCCGTCAGATGGCTTATTGCGCTCCAAATCATTTGGCCCGAAACTCATGGGAAGCAATTCCCCGATCGTCTTCACGACCACCTTTTCCTCGCCTGCCGAGCCGTACATGTATATCGGCAGACTATCGCTCGTGGCAAACTCGCGGATGAACTGGCGGCACATTCCACACGGGCTGGCTGGAGGCATGATATCCGTGCTGACTGCGATCGCTCGGATCACGGGCATGTCGGGGCGTTTAATGGAAGCCACAATCGGAGCAATGGCACATCGCTCTGCACAAATCCCCACGGGCGTGCTGGCCACCTCAACGTTTGCTCCGGTACCGATTTGGCCTGTCGCAAGCAGAACCGCGGCTCCCACCCGGAAATTCGAGTAACGGCCTGTACACGTAAGGGAAACGTAAGTAAAGATCTGACAACGTGAGACCGCGATCCAAAGGCAATTTGGACAAGTGTTGCCATCCGTGCTGTATCATTATAGTCGTCCTGGCGGCCCGGGCCAGCTCGACCAAGGCCACACGGAGTACTGCGCTTCTGCCAGGAAAAGAAAAAGATAAGCTCAACTTACAGTATGCTCGGGCCTTTGCTTCGATGGCCGCCTTGGCCAATTTTCCAACCTCTTCCTCGGACAAGACAAAGAGCGAGTCTGACGGCGACATCTCGTCTGTCCGGCGCTTCTTGTGTGGTAATGAATGGGTGGAGGAGTGTAAGGCATCGGGATTGGCCTGAAGCATCACCATACAAGAAGCCTTGCCAAGAGCGTTGGTGCCTGGTGCTTGGACTTCGCAGATATCCGTCATTGAAATAGACGGATTTGCCGTTCTCGAATCTCATAGATTCAGAAGTGTCACGGTCGCAACACGTTGGCGTAGGCCAATGAGGGTCATTACATTCAAGACCCGGGACGTCGCCTGCTGAGCCCAACCTCTTCCAGGCACCGACGAGAATGCTAATCAAGCTCGGTGGGCAAAGATGGAATCTGGTCTATGAAGGAGGAGGGTCTGTCTATTCTTATTCACCCATCACCCGGCGCAAGGCTCCAGGGTCAGCCCCTTGGACGCTTCATTCTTTTCACGGGGGCCAAACCCAATCTTCGCCTCGGTGGTCCAAGGGCGATCTCACGCCCTCCCTTCATAGTCCCGCTCCGATAGTGATGAGCTGTCATGCCATTGAGTCGCGATGGTCTGTTGTTACACCTTCCCCACCGACACCGCGGCAGACAGCCTTCTTGTTGTACATGCTCGAAATCTGTTGTACATTGCCATGACTATACACAATCGACGCGGGGATAATAGGGCATGCGTCTCAGCACGGCGGATGAGGAGAGTTTGGGCGAGGGCCATTGTCGACGAGCTTCATTTCTGCTCGGTCTTGTCCTGAGTCTTTTTCCTGCTGGGCAGGATCTCGTCCACAACACCGAGCTCCAAGGCTTCTTCGGGAGACAGGAAATAATCGCGTTCCATCATCTTCTCAATTTCGTCCAGCGACTTCTCTTTGCCCGTCAAGTGTTTCTGGTAGATCTTGTTCAACTGCGTCCGTATTCGGAGAATCTCCTTGGCATGGATAGCGATGTCCGCTGCGGTGCCGTAGTGTCCTCCACTGGGTTGATGGAGCATGATACTCGAGTGTGGCAGACAATACCTCTTTCCGGGAGCACCACCAGCGAGCAGCAGGCTGCCCATGGACGCGGCTTGCCCCAGACAGACACATTGCACCTCCGGGACAATATATTGCATGCAGTCGTATATCGACAGACCCGCGGTCACGGACCCTCCCGGCGAATTGATGTACATGTGGATCGGCTGATCGCCATCGGCTTCGAGAAAGAGGAGCGACGCGGTGACGGTTGCAGCCATGCGGTCGTCGACCTCGCCGTACACCGCGACGATCCGCTCTTTGAGGAGCCGGCTGAAGAGGTCGGTCGTGTGGTGGACGCCGCCAATCTGCTCAGTGATAAAGGGCACTGGAAGCCAGCTTGCGGGAGGAGAGACCGACTTCGAGAATGGGCGTCGAGTACCGCCGTGACGCTGCAAAGCGGATGCACCGACCGCTCGGATGGACAGATGCCCCGGCAGCTGCGAGGCCGCACGGACGAGATGGCGCATCCTTGAATGATGGGCGGCGGGGGCCAAAGGGACGTCGGGAGGGAGATGAAAATCGCAGCCTTGAAGTGCCAAAATTGGGGAAGGCATCGCTCACAAGGCTGAGGGCTGGTGTTCTTGGCACATCAAGCCTCTCACCTCACCCTTCAACTCATCCTCGGCTTGACGGTCCCATTTATCCTGCAATTCTTCTGCACGTCCACCTCCCAGACCGGGACCTAAAATTGGCAACACTCGGAAGGGCAGAAAAGAGAAGACACGCAGTGAGCGCAATACGACATTGACGGCAGGGATCCCTAGAGACAACACACACTCCCATGAGAAAGTGAGAACATTACGAAGACCGTGAACTGGTTCATATCCCTATACATCACAATCACCTATTTTCAAACATCGGTAGGTTGTAGGTAATCCACTTCCACAGTATGATACCTCACCCCCTTGTAGACCAAGACAAACCTTCTCTTCGTGGAATAGCAGGTCATCTCGATCTCAAACCAGATCTGGTAATACCATTGGTTATCCGGGCCAAGCACTCGTTGGAAGTCGCCCTCAGGAATGCCCGTGAAGTCGGCCTTGACCTCAGCAATTTGATGAGCGGCGGTGGTCGGATGCTTCGGAGCTACATCATCGGCGCATTCGAAGACCTGGGTTTTGACTGTGGTCGGCCGACCCTCAGAAACTCTCTTCTCCCAAAAATGCTCGTACGACACCGGAGCCGACTCTTGGATGGTGTCGCCTTTCCGCATGAACCGATCTATTGCTTTGACCTGGTAGCCGCTTGGGAAATAATTGTTGGGTTCTCTGCGAGATCTGTCGTGAACGTCAGGCTGATACTCCTCCGATACGAGAGTCCCACAGTGGTTGCGAGCAAGCCGGGAAGTGATTTGGGGAGCGTCTGCGCGGGGCGACGACTCGGCCAAAAGTCGAAGTAAGGCTCCTTCGACGACGGCGGTCTGACTGTTGGTCGAGTTAGAACGGACAGCATTGACGGCATCGATGCGACTCACGGTTTCAGGCTCTCTTTGACGACGACATCGGACCCCACGACCTCTCTTAGCCGTTCTCTCAAGTATCCGTTCTGACCGAAGCCACCAACCATGAGGATTTGTTTGGTTGCCCGCCGGTTGTTGAGTTGGACACGCTTGATTTGATCTTGCACGAGCGCTATGATCTCGACCAAAACGGGCTCAAAAATATCGTGCATCATCTCGTCCCGACTGAACTGGATTCGACCTCCGCTCCGCTCACCTGGTAGGGGCTGAAGCTTCGGGAGCCGGAAGAGGAACGGGCCAGGAAGGTCTTTGCGAAAATTTCTCTTGATGCTGCGGTCGAACGTCTGCCAGCATGCACATTGCCTCCTCCTGGCCTGTGTACATTTCCTCCCCCTTCTGGCCTATGTACATTTCCTTCCCCTTCTGGCCTATGTACATTTCCTCCCCCTTCTAGCCTATGTACATTTCCTCCCCCTTCTAGCCTATGTACATTTCCTCTCCCTTCTAGCCTATGTACATTTCCTCCCCCTTCTGGCCTGTGTATATTTCCTCCCCCTGGCCTATGCACGTTTCCTCCTCCCGGTCTGTGCACGTTTCCCCCTCCTCCGGGCCTATGCACATTTCCATTGTCTGGGCGGAGATCAGTGCCCTCATCCGATATACTTGGTGACTCCGGAGGATCAATCAGAGGCTTGCGCAGTGGTATCCGCCGCCGGATGATCCAGATCACAAGACCGAAAATACTGAAGACCAACGCGAAGAGGAGCACGATGATGGCGATGACATAGTTTCGTCTGACCATGGAGGCTGCCCAGAGGTTGTTGGGCGGCGCAGCGGGCTCGGTCTAGGGGAAGAGGAATGGATCGATGGGCGCATCCAGGTTGGTTGTAGGATTTCCAATCGGGCGATCAACGAAACTGGTGTTAGAATCTGCGCCCCTCTCAAAAGATTTCGGCGTGAGCCACTGCCCGCTCAGGCTGAGAGGAGTGACGGAAATATGGATGACGGGAAAATATACAGTATGGCCACAAAATCCAGCGTCGCAACGATACCGCTGAAAAGCAGGACAAGCCGGAAAAGCGTAGAAATCAGCCGCCCTGCGTGAGGATACAAGCAGTAGATCATCTTCACAACAGTCGCAGTCATACTCGCTATATCAGTTGCAGTGACAGATCAAGCCACCACCACCGGTTCAGCTCGCACGACAATAATTGTTGCCCATGGCAGCAGCAGCACAGGGAGACAAGTTGGGCTGGAGCGGCTATCTGCAAAAGTTGGTACGCGCTAGTGGCGCCATCCGGGGCGTTGCATAATGATCCTCAAGGTATTCTTTCACCTCAACGACGTCACAACTCTGCATAACTCTTGCTCGTCCTCCTGTATCTATTCCCTTCTGCATTCCTCAGGCTCCTCATCACTCTCCCCAAACCCACCCCATCCCTCAAACTCCCGAGCAAAACCACCGCACACTTCAAAAACCACCAGTCTTTATCTCCCATGTTTCTGCACCGACGCGCATTGCTCTGCATGCTTTGACGAAGTGGGCATCTGTGGCATGTTTGCCTTTCAATGCCTTTTCAGTAACCAAACTCCAATCGCGGTCCTTGAGTTCGTAGCAGCTGATGGGATTCGAGAGAGTGGAGGTGCAGGACAGAGTCGGGAGATGTAGATTAAGAGTGTGATTGGGAACTATTCTTTCACCAACGTGACGTGGTCCTATGGTGGAATGAAGGGAAGGAGAATGCGGACGGCGGGTGAAGTGGTGAGAAGGTGCGCCGAGAAAAAGTCATAGCCATGCCCTCCCGACTTCGGAGTATGATATACTTTCAACCTTGTCCTCACAATATTCGAAATGCCGGGCGACTGCGACAGCTGTACTGAGACACCACAAAGCACCTCTAGGGGGGTGAATCCCCCAGACACTCGTGGACACGGAAGTCTTTCTTCAGCAGCCTTTGGACCCCTTCACGGCCGTCTTCAATTTGGCCTCGCGAAGCGCGTGTGTGCGGCCAGCCGATCTCTTTTCGTCTCCGGGACCTTCCTCCCACCATGGTCTCGACGAGTGCTGTGGACCGTGCTCGAGACCGTCAGTCCAGTTCGAGATGGCGCATACATGTGGGAAGACCCAGCGCAGCGCACATCGACCCTGCGAAGATTGCGATCGAGCTCCTTTTGGCCCTGGAGAGGATATTCACGCGAGGTGATCAATTGAGCTGGTTGAGCTGATGAGTCGAAAGTGTCATGAGGACGGAAGCGAAGTTCCTCGACGCCAGCTAAGAGGAAAATGTCGGGTATTCGGTCTTCAGTCTTCCGTTCCACCGTCTTCGCAATGCCAGCCCGGCCGAAACCGGTCCACAAACCGAGCTCAGCTCCTGGAGAGGTGCACCCCAAATGTCAACGACGGGGACCCCAGGGCAGACTCTCCAATATGCGGCATCTTTCTCACTGGGTCGATCTCAAGCCCCAAATCCACCGGGGCAGACTCAAGGCAGAACAACGGAGGCACTACACCCTGCTCCGGCCTTTCGCGCTGAACCACTCCTAAGTCGACAGAGGGCTGTCGATTGAGGGCGAGCATTGCAGTCGATGAAACTTCGTGACAGGGAGGTTGGCTCTCTGAAGAAGGGTTCTGTCGCGTACCTGACTGCAGGAGGGACAAGGACGTGGGCGATTCGTCAAGCCCATCGGCACACGGCGTCAAGGTCCCATAGCCACGCCGACGAGGCGTATCTTGCTCACTAGCCGGTGGGCATGACGGGTCTGGTGAACCTGTAAAGAGGGCAACGGTAGAAAAAAAGGGCGAGGGACAACCAGATATGCTTTATCATCTTCTACTTGGACTGCCAAGGTTGTGCAATGACCCATAGAAACAGATGCCTGCTTCCCACTCTTGAACCTACAGGATAGGTCACGCCTGGGATTATTATTTCAATGTTTCATCACAGGAAGAGATATGTCAAAGATGACTGAACCGGGCCTTGCTGGAACCTGAGGAAGAAACCCGTCACGGTGCCGACGGTGTCTTCCTATTGTGGCTATCGACCCTGGAGCAGGGGGGTACACCCATGACATTGTGGTGCACTGTCGCTATCGAGACTTCAACATCCTATCGCCGTAAATGGGTGGGAATATCGACCCATACCAATATTTGTGCTCCTTGCCCAAAGCGGCGGGCGGGGAGCATGGTCAAGAGATGACGAAGTCAAAGAAAGGCAATCCATGTCACGCCACCGTGTAGGAAATATGCTCAAACTTGCTCACTCTGTGGGAAGCGTCCCGCCGTAGGCGACTGCCTTGTATGGCAAAGTCAGGTAGATATTGACACGGTACAGATGTGCCTCTACAGCTTAGAGGCCAATCCCATCAACTCGCCATAAATCTCTTTCGGACCGGCTTGAAACCTCTTCTCAGCCGTCTTCCAGTTGAGGACGTTCCAGATCTTCTGCAGGTATTCCTTTTTGTTGTTAAAATACTGCAGATAGTAGGCATGCTCCCACATGTCGACGCCCAAGACGACCAATTTCCCTGTGGGCGGCAGATCCTGGTCCTTGGAAGTGGTGATCTCGATCGCGGTGCTCTCGCTGTCCTTGACAACCCAGACCCAGCCGCTGCCCTGGATGACAAGGCCGACCGTCTCAAAGGCCGACTTGAATGCGTCAAAAGAGTTCCAGCGCTGAAGCAAGGCCTGAAAAAGACGTGGCGCCGCGACTTGGACATCGACTGATCCAGGAGGGGTCAAATTCTGCCAGAAGAGTGTATGATTGATGTGGCCTCCGGCATTGAATTTGATGGCGGGTTGAAGTTCGATTTGCTTGACGAGGTTACCCGCTTGAACGGCTTCGCTGTGAGCGGCGAGGGCGTTGTTCAAGTTGGTGATGTACGCTTGGTGATGTTTGTTGTAATGCAGATTCATGATTTGCTCAGAGATGGCTGGTTCAAGAGCCTAGGTGTGCATGGGTTAAACATGTCCCTCGTGAAATTTCTCATCATGGGAGGCCGTGGACTGACCGAAAGGCCATAGCCTAGTTCAGGTAATTCGTATTTCTCGATTGCCATGCTGAAGGACAGAGTGAGGTGTTTGGCTAGGTTCGGTTGGCTCAGCTCGAAAGTTGACTAGATTGCTTGCCATGAAGACTGATGCTGAAGGTAGGTTTCCTCCTCCCAGGTCATCTAGTTGAGCTGGATGACAAATATCTCGAGCAGAACACTGGCGAAACCTGCTCAACCATCCCAGGACGTGTATGCATTGTGTCGCCTCCAATCACGCTCCACATTCTTGAATCCCATTATCCTGAAACGGGTAGAGAACCCCACCACGGAAAACCGTCCTTGACAGGGTCGCCCTAAAGTGGGAAAGTCTCATCAGCAGGTCACCGCAAATCATATGCTCTGTTTGTGGAATTGGCTGCGAGCGCATTCAAGGTCCTCAAAACGGAATGTCGCACACCGATTGGATGCCCCATTACGGTGAGAATCGCTTGCAGACCCTGGTACATGTCGGAATGCTCGTGTCTTGGGAATGAGGTCAAAAATGACAACATCGCTGCATGTAAGCAGCTCCTCGAGGCTTGAGTGGTTAAAGGAGTGGAGTTGAGTTGATCTAATACAGCCTTGCCCGGCTACCCATTGTCTTGGCAGTGTATGCCTCCATGTCTTCTCCCTCCATCAAGACTTGTTGGACTGACAGATCATTTTTATCGCATGACTGTTCAATTTGGAATGCGGCAGTATGTATGAGTTCTCAGCAGGCCTTTGAGGATGATCTGATTCACTCCCTCCCCCTTCTCTCCCGCACCTGGTTAGCCGCAACACCCTGTGACGTCTGCCGGTTCGCTTTTGGATCTATGTGATACCTTTTCAGCAATTTCTCGGCCCTCGAAACAGACAGACTTACTGGTCCAACATTTGATCCCAGCTGAAAATGAAGCTACCAAGGAATGCCCCGATTATGATGCAGATGATGATGTAGCCTGCGAGCAGAACAGTGAGCAAGAAACCAAAAATGCCTGCAATGTTCGTGCTTACCGTTGTAGTACATGGCAAGAAGCATGATGAAATAGGCGGCCGCAAACTGGAGCATGTGGAACACCGCTCGGATGAATTGGCGTTTGAGCAAGGTCATCCGACTCTGTCTGAGAGGACGACCGCCATCACCCGTTGCCTTCCTCAAGAGAATGCCGATCGAGATATGCTTGTTATTTCCTTGGTCTGGATGATCGTGCGACTCTGAACACTCTGAGGTGTCTCGTTGGTTGGGAACGCTTGCCGCTAATGCTTTCTGATCCCTTCGCCGAATGAAACCGTCGTACTCTCGCTGCAGACGGCGGAGAAACTCAAGACAGATGACGAGACAAATGACACCAATGCAGGAGCCTGCAAAGACACCGCTTGAGGTGATTCGCCATGACTTGGCAATGAAGCCTGTACCAGAAATATATCAGTGCGCCAGACCAACATAATGCCCTCCTGGTGACCGAGACTTACAAGCATCGATAGTGTACCAATTCCAGGTCATGGATATTTTACAGCCGCTCCCCATACTCATACTACTCATGCTGCTGGCCGAAGTTGAGGTCGCCAAGCCGGACGCCGTCGTCGTTGGGCTCATTGACATTGCCATCGACGACGTGGCACTGGACATGTCCATGTTGCCGGTCACCTTGTCCTCTCTCGCGACCTTAAAAATCGACTGGTTAACCTGCTCCCACTCTCGTCGACTTTGGATTTTGAATGGCAGCAGCAGTTCAATTTGTCGGAAGTCACAGCGATGCGGAGCGGAAAACAAAAGCTGGGAGACGAGAGTCCACTTTATGTAACCATTTCCTGGCCACCAAAGCACAACCCGCGCAAATGTGCGCAAAGAGATACAACGGTAAGAGACGGTGTGTCGTGGTGTCTGGGCATTCACCGTCTAGCTGGCTGTGAGCAAGTTTCTCAGGCGCTCCTCATTGGCCGAGTGGCTCTCCGAGCACGTTTGAAGAATTGTGTTCAAGAGCACATGCGTGCTAATGCGTTCCCAGGACTTGAGAGCGGTGGAGTGACCATGTTTGCCTCTCTGTTTTTGTCACTAGGCGGTAGACCCAGCGTTGGCAATCGTCAAGGGTGGAGATGATGGCACGTGGGTACGGGGTCGTTCGCATCGCCTGGGACATGAGTGTATAAATGCTGACTCTTTTTCTTTCCAGACAAAGATACAGATCCATCTGCGGAAGCATTGAGCATTCACTCGGATCGCGGACCTTGTACAGAGCGATGCGGCCTGCTGGTGTCGAAGGAGAATCATGTCCATGTCCAGCGGCCTCCCTTGGGAGGGCTCCCCATTGGCGAACCTTTCGTTATCCGACCCCCGTTGCAACAATGACTCTTGTCGAGCCTTCTATAACGCACATCAGCTGTCGCAAAAGGAAGTGTCCTACTACTATCAGTACAAGTACGGCCACTTCACGACCTGGTACTATCTTGCCTTTGTGGGACTCTTCGCTATTGTCTACCTCCACCGCAAATGGCAGGAACACAGTTATGCAGCAGGCCGCGGCGTGACCGAGTCAGGGATCCCGGTGTTCCAGAACAAATGCATCGCTGCCTGGAGGTTCGTGGCCTATCGGCGGATACCAGGTTGGATGAGCCGTGGAGTCGGGATGCCCTCCATGGGAATGCTCTTCTTCCTTCTGCTGGCGGTGCTGTACATCTTAATTCTCACCTTCGCCGTTCGACCGTACTATCGGCAGCATCGAGGGTATGGCTCGCCACCGCTGGCGGTGAGAACGGGCTTGATGGCCGTGGCATTGACGCCGCTGATCATTGCCCTCGCCGGCAAGGCCAACATCATCACACTGCTGACCGGCGTTGGCCATGAGAAGCTCAACGTGATCCATCGGTGGGTCGGATGGATTTGCTTCGGACTCAGCGTCACCCACACGGTCCCCTTTATCGTGGCTCCTTTGAGAGATGGAGGGTATACGGCGTTGCATAAGCAGTTCTATAAACCTGGGGCATGCGAGGAAAGTCTCCGTTTTCGCATCTCTCGGCGTCACTAACACGACGTTCAGTATACCGGTGTGCCGCCGCTGGCGATGCTCTTTGGCCTTTTGCTCTTTTCACTTCCGTGGATCCGTCATCGGGTGTACGAGGGGTTTTACCACCTCCATTTCTGGTTGGCCGTGGCCTACGTCGGTCTCATGTTTTGGCATGCCGGCGACGAGGGCGATTCATGGGTCTACCTGTGGGCGACCATCACCGCCTGGCTCCTGTCCATTTTCGCCCGAGCTTTCTGGTTCATGCGAACGACCAACACCGTGGCCGCTCCATGGGCAGTCGGCTCACCGCTGACAGCAACGATTCTCCCGAGTGAGATGACTCTCTTGAAGCTCGTGGCACCGCAAGGCTTCCACTGGCGGCCGGGACAGCACGTATACTTGCGCATCCCCCAAGTGGCCATCTTGGACAATCATCCGTTTACTATTGCTTCCGCAGAGGCTCCCGTTCCGGCCCCGCGCGAGGCAAAAAGGAATGGAGAGGAACGGCACCTCCCCATGCTCTCCTTGTATGTCCGATCACATGCCGGCTTTACTCGACGGCTTCGCCAACACCTCGAATCCAGGCCACAGACGCAGCTGGAAGCCTGGCTGGACGGGCCTTATGGGGGTCATAGCCAGGACTTGGGCGTCCACTTCGACGAGGTCCTCTTGGTAGCCGGTGGAAGTGGCATCAGTGCATGCCTGCCTTACCTGGAGCACTTTGCATGGAGGATGCGGACGGGCCAACCACGCCTCAGAACTCGCCATGTCCGCCTCGTCTGGTCGATCCGGGACAGTTCTGCGCTGACGTGGGTTGCCGACGCTCTGAAAGACTTGGATTTGCCCTCATTGACGGGCAAAGTCGACGTCCTCATTCACATCACGGACCGAGACGGACTCGTCGAAAACAACCCCAATGCCAACGGTGTCGAGCTGAGCGAGCTCAAGGACATTGAAAGCACATCAGTCGTTGTGACCCAAGGTTACGCGATCAAATACTCAGACCTCGACGGGACGACGATTCGAAGCGGAAGAATCGACATGCAGACCCTGTTCCGTGACTTGGGGCATGGCTCTCGTGTCATGGTGATTGGTAAGTCTCGCCACGTCAGGGGACGCTGGTCCAGTACTGATGAGATGTTGTCCCAGGCTGTGGTCCCGAAGGTTTGAAGGCGGATTTATCCAACGCTTGTGCTGGAGGTCAATTGGCCGTCTTTCAGGGCCACTTGGCTGAACTTGCCCTGTGGACAGAGACATTTGGTTGGTGAACGGAGAGGCAGAAGATGCTTCGCCACGACATACCGTACATACTGCGCCTTTTCCATAATCCTGCCAGCCTCGAGAATCTTTGCACACGGCTGGCTGGCCAGGGCCCAGTGCGGGCGCACTTGGCGCTCCATCCCAGCTTGGCAGCCCTGACCACTGCCGCTTGCAATTTCCGGGTGTCATGTTCAGTAAGATTCAGCCTCGATGTCGCCATTTTCACTCACAGAGTCGCAAGAGCTTCAATCACGCAAAATCCTGCTTGGCGGTCCACTGTATATCTAGTCTTGCGTGCCCATTCAGGCAGTATGTCTTTTTTCACCTTTTCTTTCTCTCTCTCTTCTCTCTTCTTCGCCCCAGTCAGTTCTATTATTTTTTTTCTAAAATCAGATGGTGGGTGACGGCGCCGATCTTCAGAGAGCTACCCATAGGGGGGAAATGATGTGTGGCGCCCGTGGGCTAAACCGGGAACGTTCAATCGCCGCGAGCAGCCCATGGCCCATCCTCTTCACTTAGGCCGCGTCCTCATTACGGATGCTATACGTCTGACGCGTTCCAAAACGCATCTATTCGAACCCAAGACAGACATCTCCAGGTTGGCCGTCGATATGTACCCCCATTGGTGAGCACGGGTGCCGCGTGCACGGCCTCGTCATTGTGGTCGCTGCAACCATACCCCTTCTTTGTTCCACTCTCTTTGCGCCGATCGGACGGCACGAGATGTCGAAAAAAAAAAAGCAGAGTCAGCGCACGTTTACCGAAAGGCCCCCCATGTCTGCATCTATCCATTCTCCACCACCTCCGGCGCTGCATGAGTGGCGGGCTTGGCTGCACGGTCGTCATTTGAATTCATTTCTCACGGACCTCGCTGATTTGTCTATTGAGCGAACCCAGTCTCGCTTGGTCCCCTCCTGACAGGCTTTGAGAGTATCCGCTGGTGGGCGAGATACTAAGTCGGGTGGAGTCGTTGCGAAGTGCTGATGCTGGCCCTGCTGGCCGGGTGGTCCTCAATCAGTGCACCCTGAGCGCGCCCTCAGCGGTCGTCCGTCCAGACGATCCTGGGGCCATGGTGCGCAGACCAGATCGGTCGCAACCATTCCTCTTCTCTCCCCAAGACATTCAGCTTGCGTCAGCCAAGCGTGGCTTGCCGGAGAATGGCCTGCGGCCGCTCCTGGCTCGCGTTTGGGAAGGGGGGAGCGTGCCCACCTCTCGTCTGTGGACGACATCTGCGATTGCTTTCCCGTTGCCACTGACATATTCCTCCGACTAGGATTATCTTGAATCTCGTCTAATCTTCTGTCCTTATCTCTTCAGCTTAGCTACAGCCTTCCTGAGCTACCAGCGCTCGTCCTGGTCCCTTGTCCCTCCCCTGCTTCACTTTCCTTTTCTCTTTTGAGACTCTGTTCTTCAATCAGTACGACAGCTCCAGCTACGGTCATTTATCTGCCAGTTTCGTCTCTTCGGCCTCCTCTCGTTGCACCATCGGTCATGGCATCCGGCGTCCCATATACCTCCAAGCCGGCCACGGATATCTTCACCCCATATCAAACCGACATTGATCGCCGAAAATGCAAGCGGACCGTCCCGATGAGAGTGCTGGGACTGGGCTTGGGAAGGACGGGAACGGCATCTCTGCGTGCGGCCTTGAAAGAGCTCGGCTACACGGACACGTACCACATGATGTCTGCCAGCGTCGAGAACCCGCCGGACTGCTTGTGCTGGATGGACGCCTTTGCCGCCAAGTTTGAGGGTAAGGGCAAATTCGGCCGCGAGGAGTGGGACGCTCTGCTGGGCCATTGTCAAGCCGTCTGCGACTGGCCGGCCGTCGCATTCGCCAAAGAATTGATCGAGGCATACCCCGACGCCAAGGTCATCATCACCACGAGAGACGTCGATTCCTGGCACCATTCGGTCATGAAGACGGTCAACTGGCGCGCCAATGACCCCGAGTTCAAAGCCGTGGCCAACTTCGACTGGGCCGCGGGGCTCTATTATCCGATGTTGCGCAAGTTTTGGAAGTACTTTTTCTACGACGATTTCGAGAACCAGGGGAAACAGCGATTCCACGACTATTACAAAGAGATCCGCGAACTCGTCCCGGCGGACAAGCTGTTGGAATACCGAGTCAGCTCCGGATGGGGGCCTCTGTGCGAGTATCTGGGTGAGCCGGTCCCAGACAAGCCGTTCCCTCGCTCCAACGACGCCGACAACTTTGTGCAACGCTGCCGCACACAGAACCGCCGACAAATCATGAATGTCATCTTCCGTGCCCTTGTGGTCGGAGTTCCTGTCGTCGCGACGGCCCTGTCGGCCACGTTTGCCTACACACACTACCTGCCCAAGTTGGCCCATGGTTCCCTGACCTGGACGTCCGTGTCCTGATTGACCTGTGTAATCTGGCTACATTGTTGGATGTATATAGCTTGGCGTCTATGGCCGTCTTTGGCATCTTGAACCATCTGGATGCCTGAGGCGTGACTTTTGAGAGTCAGGAGTTTGGGGTAATAATTTGAGGGTAGAAGTAAAATGACAGGTACATAGAGCACGCCATGCGTCACCCTACAAACAACAGCGCCGTTCTCCCTAAATTCTCGTCTGAGTTCATGTCTGAGTCTTGAATTGAGTTCTGAACCGTCCTCACTGAGTCCTCAACCGAGTCCTAATTGAGCCCCGAACCGAGTCCTGATTGAGCCCTGAACCGAGTCCTTGCCAGGGAGCTGTCCGGCACACCTTCGCTTGACAGCTCTCGAATTGGAATAGAGAGAATTGATAAGATCGGCCAGCCCCTGGAAGCTCTAATGGAGAAGATAAGATCAACTGGCGCGGCCCTCTCGTGGCTGAACAGGGTGGGGAAACAGGACCAAGATCTTTTGTGCCTTTTCACCTCCCCAACCTGGTCGCGTGCCATCCATTCTCCACAGCGCAGGGATACCACCCTGCAAGTCCCGACGTCGGCCCTCTCCTGTGGGAGACGCACAGCTCAACGTCGTCGTTTGACCCGCCACCCGCAGTGGATCTTAGAGCCTCTTCTCGGCAGATTGACAAGCCAGAAGAAAATATCTTGACTCTGACCCATGGACACCGTCGTTCCTCCCATAAAATAGATCGTGTGACGGATCTGTTTCCCGAGCGGTTGGAGAGCTGGGTCGAGGCCGCGGCGATGAGAGTTGTGCTGTTGTTGTGTGGGCTGACCTCCCTGTTCTGGCTGGCCGCCCGGGCGGATAACGATACGCAGCCCATCTCCATCTTCCGATCGGTGCGTGATCACTCCACCCTGAGCCATCTGTCTACGTCCCGGAATGCAATTGACCATCATCGGCACAGAGACCGGACCTTGTCTCGCCCATTCTGGTGACGCTGCAGAGGAAGGCTGAGAAGCAAGCGCCAGGCTATTACTTTACGTGCCCTTACCAACAGATCCAGGAATCGGTGCACATTTACGACAACGATGCGGTAGGCGCTCCTGACAGGATCATTCCAACCGCACCTTTGCTCACTCGTGCAGAATCTGGTGTGGACAGGCTTTGGAGCCGCGGGGCCGGGCATCTGCCATGCTCCGCAGACGTGCCAGTACAAGGGCGAAACCCATCTCTGCTTCTATCAGGGAACGCAGATGGTGGGCTGGGGCCACGGCCATGGCATCATCATGGACAAGCACTATCGTGTGGTCAAGTCGATCGAGCCCGGGAGCTATCAAGCCTCGTCCGACATGCATGAGTTCAAGGTGATCAACGAGGGCCAGTCGGCGCTCATGACCCAGTACCTTCGGAGCGTCTATGATCTGTGCCCGTGGGACCTTTGCGACGGACTCGGCTACATCCAGCAAGGCGCCTTCCAGGAAGTCGACGTCGAGACGGGAGCGGTGCTTTTTGAATGGCGGAGCCTCGACCACGTTCATCCGAGCGAGAGCTACGTCGGACCCGGCACGACCGAGATCAGTGGCAGCGGGGAACGACCTGACAGTCCATGGGACTACTTCCACATCAACTCGATCGACAAGAACGACGAGGGTGACTATCTCATCTCCGCCCGACACGTCTCGGCCGTGTACAAGGTGTCGGGCCAGGACGGCCATGTCATCTGGAGACTCAATGGCGCCCAATCAGACTACCATCTCGACGGCTTTTCCTTCTCCTTCCAGCACGACGCCCGATTCATCTCGGACAATGAGGACGAAACGGTCATCTCGCTCTTCGACAACGGCTCGAATGGCTTCAATCAGACGCAACCGTACTCGACGGGTCAGGTGATCAAGCTGGACCACCAGACCAAGGTTGCCACGGCGCTGCAAATCCTCGATCCTCCTTTCGTCGACGGACACGGACACATCTCCAAGTCGCAAGGGAACTACCAACGGCTGCCGGGAGGCAACATTATCATGGGATGGGGCAATGATGCCTTCTGGACTGAGTACACGCACGATGGCGAGATCGTCTTTTACGGCGCGATTGGCTGGCGCAATGTCATGAATTACCGAGTGCACAAATTTGACAACTGGGTCGGCCTGCCCTTGACCAAGCCCGCGCTCTGGACGTACTCGCAGTTCGGCGGATCCAAGAATGAAATG